>Ga0213826_1000045_pt1 | contig 253303 bp, 199 predicted proteins | sample MC6MC0899MG_FD_180668 | JGI IMG/M metagenome (GOLD analysis project Ga0213826, IMG submission 180668) | Enriched soil aggregate microbial communities from Iowa State University, Ames, United States - MC6-MC0899-MG | ecosystem: Environmental > Terrestrial > Soil > Unclassified | place: USA... | reverse complement strand
AAATTATGAAAAATCACGTTCAGCCCGTTTTTATTGATCCGACCACCGATGAGGGCTTTAAACGGTTATTCGGAGACAAAGTCAACCTGATCAACTTTCTTAACATCATCTTTCGTGGTCGAAAGACCATCGTTGATCTGACGTATCGAGATACCGAGCGTATCGGTGCAACCGAAGAGATCGGTAAAGTTATCTTTGATCTAGTAGTTCAGATCAGTACAGGCGAAGAGATCATCATTGAGATGCAGACCAGCAGTCAGACTAATCTAAAGCAACGCATGCTTTATTATGCCAGCAAGGTTATTTCAGATACGGCTCCCAAAGGAAACCGTAAAGCCTGGGGCTATGCCATTCCCGAAGTTTATACCATTGTCCTGATGGATGGTTTTCATATGCCAGGAGGTGATCATAAAACCTATTTTCATGATACTTGCCTGTGTAATAGAGAATCAGGGCAAATTTTTTACGAAGGATTTGGATTTATTTACCTCGAATTGATTAACTTTGTTAAAAGCGAAGCTGAGGTTGAAGACGAACTGGACAAAGTATTCTATATGCTTAAGAATATGTCTACATTAAAGACCTTGCCACGGATCATGAAATCGGCGGTATTTCAACGATTCTTTCAGTTGGCAAGCTACGCAAAATTGACAAAGGAGGAACGAACTATGTATGATATTAGTTTAAAACGGAAGTGGGATGCCGAAGCAGTGCGGATGTATCAACAGGAACAAGTTGAAGGACTAGAAAAACAATTGGAAGTACTAGAAAAGCAAGTAGTAGAGGCTAAGCAAGCAGTAATAGAGGCTAAAGCAGAAGGCCAACACCAAAAAGCTATTGAGACAGCTTTAAAATTTAAAAAGATGGGCTTACCTATTGCAGATATTGCAAAAGGTACCGGTCTTACCATCGACGAGATTGAAAAGCTGAAATAAATTAAATAAATCATATATAAACGAATAAAGCCATTCTGTCAAGAATGGCTTTATTCGTTTTATCCCCTCCTTACGGCTTCCCGTATTTTTTAATCAAAGCGATCCTTTATTTTCGGGCTTTTAAAACAGTATTCATCATAAACCATGATCGTTACCAGTACCAATACCATCGAGAGGATAGAAGTCCTGCGTTATTTTGATCCCATATTAGCAACAGCTGTTATTGGAGCCAATGCTCTGAGTGCAATCCGGAGCCAGTTTCGTAGACCTCTTCGGTGGGCGCTCCCGCAGTTATGAAAACAAATTACAGGAGCTATATAAGAGCGTAGTAGAGTCTTTAAAGCAAAATGCACGAAGCTATAAGGCAGATGCCGTTATAGGCTTCAGCGTCAATATTGATGAGCTGTCGGGCAAAGGAACGCCGATCGTTTATGATCACCGCTATCGGTACTCCTGTACTGCTCAATGAAATCAAACATATACAAGCAGAAGCGATAGGTGGATATATCGATGGATCAGTTATTAAGATTAAACAGGCAGTGCCAGGTGAGGTATTGGTTTTAATAGCTTTGTGCCTATATCGCTATAAATTAAAACAAATAAAGCGATAAATAAGCCTAATATTGAAAATAGTGTAATTGATAAAAAAATGATTTAACAAAATGAATGAATTAGATACACAATATTTAGAAAAATCAAAATTTTCTATTGATCTGGAAAATATTCAAGATTATATGAATTTACAAGATGTACTTGATGGCAAAATTAGTGCTGAAGACGCAAAGCATATTGTATCGTATACCGGTTTTACAAGTGGGCTACTGAATCTGAGTATAATAAATAAAAATATAGCTGATACCTGTTTATTGATGGAACACGATGCTAAATTGACACACTCTTTAGGCTTATTATCACCTTTTAATAATCAACAGGTTTATCGTATGCAGATTGATATGGATTACAATTCTCTTATTGCTGATTATAAAAATTTTTTTAGCAGCAATATAGGACAAGTAATTAGATCTCATCACTATTTATCAACTTCTAAAAATGATTGGAAAACCACTAATGTTGTTTATATAATAAAAACTTTAAGTGAAAATAGTAATGCCCGAGATATTTCAAAAGTGACAAATAATGCTGATGAAAATGAGGTCTTATTTATAAAGGGAACTAATTTTTTAATTCGAGAAGTCAAAGAAGAATGTGGGGTACTTTATATTGCTTTGGATGAAACTAATGACCTACATACTTTAGATTATTACTATTCGAATATTTTTACTGACACAGCAATGGAAGATGAAGAACCAGGGTTATTTGATTAATGGGTATCGAGATATAGGTCGGTTTTAATTAATTTATTTTTTTGAACAAAGTGAAATTTAAAAAAAAGGAATTGATTGCAGTTGCTAAGCGAAGTTGGCAACTTAATCATTGTTTTTAAGTTAAGAATAATAAATATCTTAACTTAGAAACGATGTCTAAAGTTCGTGAAAAAATGTATCGTTCATTTGAGGAATGTGTTGTGGAGTTAAGCAAAACCAAGATAAACATAATACTAGGAATTTTTATTGAAATCCAAGTCAAAATTGCAAAGTTCGGGAGTGTACCACCAACTGTCTCATTGTTTTCTCTTTAAAAGTTTCTATCTATAAGATACTTTGTTGGAATCTCAGAAATATTGTGTTTCATTGGTTTTATTTGACCACTTATACTGTATTTTTAGTTGAGTCCAAATCGTGTCACTCTCTGATGGAGATATTGGTGACGATCTATAAGATTATCGTAAGTTATAAGTTTTACTCGTTTTTGACCATAAATTAAGCCTTTATTAATAAGTTCTTGATTTCCCTCTCTATCATCTTCTCTTCCCATTAGTAAACTTAGTTTAAAGTCTAATGAGAATGTATCTATTCCTTCATCCTTTAGTCGTTTAGCTATCTCTTCTTGATTTATTTCTGATGAGAAATAGTTATTATATTTGTTGCCGACTTGATTAAAATAACGTTGAGCCTGCTTTAATATTCTAGGAATTTTAGTCTTGGTGACAAATCTTTCATTAGGAAGTTTTACTTCAAATATTTCGTTCTTAGATAGGCTGTAATCATGTTTAAAATTTATAAAGTCACTCTCAACATACTTTTTTCCTTGAGTATAATAGAAATGCTTTTCATAGAGCGACTGATAGTAGTCCTCACCTTTAAGTAGGTGTTCATTCGCTCTTAATAATTTGTGAATATCTTTTTCATTTTTATGAAATCGATTACTTTCGTATTCCCTGAGCATTTTAAGTATATTTTCACCTGTAGCTTCAACTATATTCGTGCTGTTTCCTACCCAAATATAATCTAAGCGCTTGCTGTTGTGATGGAATTGATCAGATAGAACACGTAGTTTATAAGAGCGTCTTTCGAGTATTTTTAAGTCTACTAGAAACTTCCCGTCGCTATCAATATCTAAATCATCCAAATCTGATTTTAATTTATCTAACCAACTGTCTAGCCCGCTAGCAAGTATATTGTTGCTTACGCCTATTCTTCTGTAATCACTTGGTTTTTCAATAATTCCATTATGATACTTAGATCTTTTCGATTCAGAAGTAAACCAAGAAGTATAGTAATCTTCATTAATTATCATGTCATTGTTCATAATGAAAAAAGGTATGGCGCTCAATTTGAAATTTCTTATTGAATAGCTCTCCTTAGTACTGCGTAACCAATCAGCTAGCTGGTTGATTTCTTCTTGAAATGAAGTCGTAGTATAATCCATGATTATAAAGTCTAAATGCTTTTGTTTCGCTATAATAGTATCAGTAAGGAAGTCTTTAGCACTATTAACAGAATATCTAACTGTAATATCCTCTTTTGATTCTATATAGTCTCCTTCAAACATCCTGAAGTATGATGGTGGAAGTGGAGTTTCTTCGCTAATTAGTAATACTTTCATGAGAAAATGAATTATGTCTTAGTTATCAAATTTGAAATATTAGGCATAGTGGGAGAGGAGTCCTCCTTTAGCAATCCTGTATCAGATCTGCTGAAGAGAGATTGTAGAATAATCTTCCGTTCTTCCTTATCCAGGGCGCCATTCTCAATCATTGATAAATATAAATAGGTGAGTTTTTCTCTTTCTTCCGCATCGCGGGCTAAATGGTAATTGCTAAACATGAATTTTAAAAGTGCTCTTGCAACGACAAAGAATATAGAGACAAAAACAACAAAGATAATTGACCAACGTATTGCGGCACCTTTATCTCCATTGAATATCGATACCATCAGATCTGCTGGTGTGTGCCATAACAATAAATAAACTGCACATGCGAAAATGAGTGACACAGATAGAATTCCTGTTAATAACCAATTACCCTTTGTTCTCAATTCTTTAGCACGTGTGGTCCAATATTTGATCGGTTCGTCTAATTCTACCTTACTACGATAACTCGCTTGAATGTTATTGATTCCTTCTTGAGATTCTTTTCTGAATACCTCAATTGCTCCTTTCTCACTTATGAACCAATCTGCCACTAATTTCTCTTTTGTAGTTTTAAATTCTTCAAGTTCATCTGTACGATCTTTGAAATCCTGTTTCAATTTGGAAATGTGGGTGGTTAACTCATTTTCATAATCACTAGATAGCGACTCAAATCGAGAGCGCAATCTATCGAAAGAATTTTTTTCTTTTACTCGTCGATTGAATATATGCGAATTGTCTTGATTACGAAATTCATAAGCCATTATCATACCTTCAAATGAATTAGTTGAATTCATAGATTGATTACCCCCAACGAAATAATAATAGGCAGAGTCGACTAAATGCGGATTTTTACTTCTAAGCGCTATAAGAAATTCGACTTCTGGAGAATCAAAAGGAAAGGGAGTAGTATTTCTAAGGTTTTTAATATTATTTAATATATCTCTGGTGAACAATGAGATTATTGTCTTTTCCGAATTATTTTGGTTCTGAAGCTCTTGTGTTATAAAGCGCTGTAGGGAAATTAATATATCTTTAAAATAACTATGACTACTATTAAGAATTGTGGGGGCCGATACCTTTAGATCTTCCCATCCTTTAAACTGATCATAAAAATACTTGTAAATATTATACAAACCTTTTAGTTCAAATTGAACATTTAGATAAGGATAAGAAATGTTACAACTAACATCGTTTATTTTTGATACAAAAACAGAGTTACTAATTAAATCTCGAGCTTCTAATAGAGGTAATGCCATAACGACTTTCTTTGGTTAATATCTTCAGGTATTATTTCATAAATTTACTTAAAACATTAACTCAAAACAAGCATTGTTTGTAGTAAAGCTAGTAAATATCTCACGTGCTTAGAATCTACTATTTTCACCAATTTTTATATACCGATAAATACGTTTAGCGATTATTAAAGTTATCCATGTGGACTCGGCCACGAAGAATTACGGATTGATCGTGCGTTTTGCTAAGTGTTAAGGTTTTAGTATTTTAAACGTTATTACTTCGAAAGAGCGATTGTTTATACTTCATTTCACTTGAAAGAGTCTTTGTTTCACTAACACTGTAAATATGGAATTACCACAATTTATCGAAATACGTTTTATCGATTTTTTCAGAACTATCTAGAAAAGTACTTTTGTATCCCTTTTTTATCATCATAATATCTTTTTTTCCTAGTAGTCTTGAAAGTAATGCTATTGGAGTTAGAATAAGGAAGAATACACTAATGAGAATGGCTTTCTGTACGATTTCACCAATTATATGAGTAATTTTTAATAAAACAAAATGTATTATGCCAGTAAATTTGCCAGATATTAAGCTTAGTAAAGAAATTATTAGAGCAATCCACAACAATATGAAATGGTTGTTAAATAAAAAGATTAAAATTAACATTGCTATAATAACAATAGCAGAATCTTTTTTGTTTCTAGTCATTGCTAATTAAAATATGGTGTAAATGAAAGGAGCTAATGCACTATTTCCACCAACAACTATAATCAATCCAATTATTAGCAATATGATGATCATTGGTAAAAGCCAGTATTTTTTTCTTTCCTTAATATAATCAAATAAGTCTTTTAAAAATTCCATAATATCAATCGAGTTTAAATTTTGAATTCATTTTATGCAAGCTGGTACGTTGTTTATCTCTAAAGTAAACATAATTTTGTATTACCAATATATCCATATCTGTAGTCATAAAACAGTTATATGCGTCCTCTGCAGAACATACGATCGGTTCACCACGTACATTAAAGCTAGTGTTTAATACAATTGGATATCCAGTGTGCTTTTTAATATTTTGCAACAATTCCCAAAATTTCGGGTTTAATTTCTTCGATACAGTTTGGATCCGCGAACTGTAATCTACATGTGTAATTGCTGGAAATATACTGGTTCTTACTTTAAGTTTTTGATTAATTAATAATTCATGAAAGTTTTCAGGAAGCGGAACTCTGAATTCGGATCTAATTTTACTTGTGTAAAGCATGTATGGTGAGGGATCTTTCATTTCGAAAAAATCTTGTAACTCCTCTTGAATTATAGCAGGGGCAAAGGGTCTAAATTGTTCCCTCAATTTTATTTTTTGATTTATTAACTCTTGCATATTCGGATTTTTTGGATCCGCAAGTATACTTCTATTGCCTAATGCCCTTGGTCCAAACTCCATATTATCCTGAAACCAACCGACGACATTTCCTTCACTAATTAGCTCTGCTATTTTAACAGATAGATCATTGAAATCCTCATATCTAGTATATTCTGTTTTTAGTTTACGATTTAACTTCAGAATATCATCCTCACTTATTTTTGGTCCTAAATAAATATTTGAGTTTTCTGGAATCACTATTTTATTATTACAAAAATACATATGGTAAACAGCCATAGCTGCACCTACTGAACCCCCACAATCCCCAGCAGCCGGTTGAATATAAATTTGATTAAAAAGACCAGATTGTTTAATTTTTGTATTGCAAACACAATTTAATGCTACTCCACCAGCTAAACAAAGATTCTCAGAATTTGTTAACCTTTTTGTCTCCTTAACCATTTTTAAAACAATCTCTTCCAAGACTTGTTGGACTGCACAAGCGAAATTACAATGATGTTGACTAATATCACTTTCAGGTTTTCGCCGCTCTATTCCAAAGAGATCTTTCCATTTATGTTCTCGGATCATTTTAAGGCCGGTAGCATAATGAAAATAGCTCTGATTCAACCATATTGAGCCATCTTCGTTTATAGAAAGCATCTCCTGTTTAATTTTTTCTATAAAAGCCTTTGTTTCTTTATCGTCTATATTTCCAAAAGGAGATAGACCCATTACTTTATACTCCCCCGAGTTTACAGTAAAACCTAGGAAATATGTAAATGCGCTGTACAATAAGCCTACAGAATGAGGAAATGGCATTTCTTTAACTACATTTATTATTCCTTCTTTAGCATGAAATATTGAAGCTGTTGTCCATTCTCCAACACCATCAATTGTTAAAATAGCAGCGTCTAAAAAAGGAGATGGGTAGTAAGCACTTGCAGCATGAGAAAGATGATGGCCTGAAAATAACAGTTTCAATTTTTTTTTATCGTAAGGTCCAATTTCTTGAAGACCTTTTTTTATTTTTTGCTTCAAGAATAGCTTTTCATCTAGCCAAATAGGTATAGCTTTAAGAAATGATGCAATTCCCATTGGTGCAAATGAATAATATGTCTGTAATAACCGTTCAAATTTGAGAAAAGGTTTTTCATAAAAAACGACTGCATCAATATCATCAATAGTCAGGTTTTCTTCGCTAAGACAAAATTTAATAGCATTAATAGGAAATGATGCAGAATTTTTAATTCGAGTAAAACGTTCTTCTTGAGCAGCTGCTCTAATTTTCCCATTTATTAATAAGCAAGCTGATGAATCATGATAAAAAGCTGAAATTCCTAAGATATACGACATGGCAATTAAAAATTAAAATATAAGAAGTGTTGCTGTCCTATATCCCCAAATAAAATGATAAATAATAAGCAAGTAATTAAAAATGCTGAATCCAGTATCTTTTCTGTATTTGTAATTGGCATCAAATTCATTCGGTTGTATACAAATTTAAAATTGACCAATAATACTATTAAAAGACAAGTAATTAAATAGAATAAATTTACGTTAGACGTGAAATACGAAGTTGAGGATGTTAGTGACCATTCGTCAGTTAAGAAAAAAATCTTTTTTAATATAGTAGATAACTCTTCAAGATTACTAGTTCGAAATATTAACCACGTAAAGGGGATAGTTGCTAAGAAAAATAATCTCCTAAAATATTTATTTTTAGAGTTTCCCAAGTGTTTTTTTAAAATATCGTCAATGATAAACAATAACATATGGATTAGACCCCATATTATGAAGTTAAAAGATATTCCATGCCAAATTCCACTCAAGAGAAATGTAGCAAAAAGTGCAAACAAAAAGTTTAAATAACCTTTTCTGTTACCACCTAATGAGATATAAATATAATCTCTCATCCATTGAGATAAAGAAATGTGCCACCTATGCCAAAAATCTTTAATTGAGGACGCTAGATATGGATTTCTAAAATTAATCTTTATATCATATCCAAGGCATTTCCCTATACCGATTGCCATTAGTGAATATCCCCAAAAATCAAAATAAATTTGAATAGAATATAAGATTGTCGAAGTATAAAGAAGTAATCCATCATGTTTATGCTGATTACTTAAAATAGGTTCAATAAGTAGTGCTAACTTATCAGCTACAATTAACTTACAAAAAAGACCAAATAATAATGTTTTAAATCCGATGGCAAGCGAAGTTATCTCAATAGGACTATTCTTATTAAATTGAGGTATAAGCTCGGATGCTCGATGTATTGGGCCAGCTAATGATTGTGGGAAAAAGCTAACAAATAGTGTTACGTCTTTCAAAGATACTCTTGAAGTATATTTATTGTTTTTTATATCAACTAGTAGAGCAATAGCTTGTAATGAATAGAAGGATATACCTATAGGAATAATATAGGAAGCTTGTTCAAATGTGTATGGAGTAAGGCGATTTATGTATTCTGGTAGATATGTATATTTGGATGATAAAAGTAAAAGTAGAATAACAAGAATAGCAAAATAGCAGATTTTGTTTTTGTCATAGTTCTTCATACTCATTGCGGCAAAGTAGGTGAAAAGTGATATCACAATAAGATAAATGAAACTTGATAAGCCTGCCCAGGCATAAAAACAACAACTGGCACAAACCATTATATATGACCTAAATTGATCTTTTGTAACCAATATGATCAGAGTAACAAAACAAAAAAATATCAAAAATGGTATAGATGCAAAAGGCATGTTTCTAATTTAATGACATTTTAAAAATACCATTTCTCAATCCATAGGTGGCAGCATAGTTGATTGAATCGCCTGTAGGTGAGAAGTTTGGATCCCATTCATTTCCTTTCGAATCTGTTAATTGAGTTTTTTTTCCACTTTGTAAATCTAAGAGGAAAAGATCCCAATTGTCTTTTTTGCGAGCCGCATAGACCATTTTAGTTCCATCTCTAGAGATACATGGATCCCATTCGTCATAATCAGATTTTGTGAGATTTGTTATTGTTTTATTTTCAAGAGAGTATTGATAAATATCAAATTGATTGTTTTTATCCTTTGCAATATAATATAACTTCGTTTCATCAGGTGAAAAAATAGGGCGCCAATTTTCGAATTCATCTGATGTTATAATTGTTTTCTCGTTATTCACTAAATTTTGTACAACAATGTAAGGGTTGGTATATTTTCCATCTAGATGATGCCATGCTGCATATGCGATTTTATCACCTCTATAGTTATAACTTGGTATTGCTCCGTAAGTCGATGGATCATCTGTCAGGTATTTCCTATTACTACCATCACTGTTCATGATGACCACTTTTGTATTGTTTAATGATTGATCACCTTCAGTAAAAACAACTTCTTCTCCATTAGGGGAAGGCCAAGGGTGTAATTCATCTGTCTTATTCCATGTAAGCCTTCTATTTTCTTTTAGGTTACTATCTGCTAGGAAAAGCTCCATATTTCCATCTCGCCAAGATTGAAAGAAAATGCTATAACCATTTGTTGTATATACCGGGTACCGATCGCCAACATTTAATATACTTAATACTGTGCTGCGCACGTTCTGATTTTTATTATTAATGTGTTTGGAAATGCTAGTTGCTATTTGCTGATGCCCTGCTATATTGAGGTGTTCATCAAAATCAAAGAATAAAGGTATTTCCGAATTTACAAAATCATCTAATAGATCGATATGTATAATTTTATTTTCTTTAGAAAGGGTAGATAACCACTTATTTGGAAATTGCATATCAAGATCATCTATATCAATATCAAAACCACTTAAAACCTCATTAAGATATTTATATGATACCTGTTCTTTAGTTGGAATTTGCAATATAATTAGCTCTGCACCATTGTCTTTGACTGCTTTTGCAAATTTATTCAGGTAAAGACGAAAGTTTTCGAGGTCTTTTAACTTTTTATCCGATTGTTCTTTGTAAAAGATATTGAAGTCTCTGTTTGATTTTTGGTCTGGGTAAAAAGGTTCTGTCCATCTTCCCAAGGGCAATGCTGCGGGGTTAGCATACTTAAAATCGTAAAGTATGAAACGTGCAAAATTAGAGTAATGCATGAGATAATCTGAGAATCCAGAAGTCCTCTTTTCGACTTTCATAAAATCATTAAAATTGCATATCTGTAAGAATACTTTGTCGGCCTTAAGATTTTTACCCTCATTGATATAGTAATAATATTCATCTATTATACCTAAGCCACTTATTCCAGCATTAACGATTATTTTATTGGAATAATCATTGAAGAGTTTACTTGTAAATAATTCTTCATACTCAACCTGAGCGCCCTGCGTGTATGAGTCACCAATAAACAACCAATCACACAGTTCAACTCGAGTGTCCGGATCATCTTCTTCTCCAATTCTGAAGCCCTGCGCATTTGTCTTATATTTTACTAGAAATTCTTTGTCTTGAAATGTTTTGTTTAAATATGGTTTATTGAAATAATAATTTTGTTTTATACTGTATAAATCTTCGATAATATAATCAGAGAATTTATAACTAAAGATCACTTCTGCATGCAAGAAAAATGATAGCACAAACATAAAATTTAACCATATTGTCGATAATACGTTAAAGCGTTGACTTTCATTAATGAAAGCAGTAACAAGAATAGCTGATATAGAAATAGTTAAACTTGCCCATATTGAGCTAGAAATTAGATAAATGATTATTGGATTAATCAGAAGTAATATACCTACTGTTAAAAATAATTTTTTATGGATTTTAATTTCTTTATTCTCTTTCATTTACTTAATTGCTTGAATCAACTGGCTATGTTTTTTTGATGTTGCAAAAACTCCACCGCACCTTTCTGTCTCAGAGCAGGATTCACATTCTTTTAAATAATTTTGCTTCCAATCTGATATCGACCTTTGTGCAAATTTCCAAAGGGAAGGTTTCAATAGACATAACTGTAAATTATAAATAGAAACATTCATCCCCATTGCATTTAGGTATAAAACTGCATCTTCCAGTTCGTCTGAATATTCGGTTGGCTCCATCCATAATAAATCTTTGTTTGCAATAGTATAACCAGTGTATTCCAATCCCATAAATGCTATATGTTCAACAAATGGAAAATTCATGTAGATGTATTTTGCTAATTTCGGAAGCCTCTTAAAAGATTCTTTATGCAGTACTATTCGCAATTCTAATCTATGTTTAAACTTTGCCATATTATGCAGCCCTAAAACTGTCTGATTAAATGCATCTTTTGCTTGAACAATATAATCATGTTGTCTATAGTAATCCGAGTACAGTGGAATACCGTATACCATACGCTCGTTGTTAATATTACTTAAAGCGTGAGGAATGTGCTTCCAGGCGAAACTCCTTCCATTTGTCAGAATATGAATATCAGTATTTGGTAACTCGTCTTTTATTTGGCCCAAAAGTGTAATAAACCTTTGACCTAATAAAGTTGGCTCTCCACCAGTAATTCCAAGTTCTATTGTATCCTTCGAAATTAATGGAATAAGTGATGTATTAATGTTGAAGAAGTGTGTAAGATCATCCACATTTTTAGGCGGTTGTGAACACATTAAGCAATTACTATTGCATCGATCAGTTATAAAAAGAGCATTATGATGAGAATTCTTCCTAAAAAGTGTATGAATACTACCATTTGTGTCAATATATATAATATCTCCTTCTTCTAGATATTCCAAAGTCGCTATACCAACTATCATGATTTTGTCTTGTATAGGAGGGACATTCTTAAATAGAAATACAGTTTGTCCAGATGGCGTATTTGCGACCAAATCCTTACTCCAAGTCTGAGATATTATAGTAGCTACAGTTGGGGCGGTCAGATTTATAGGGATACCCCTTGTTTTAAGTTGAATCATAATATCAAACTAATTTTGAGGAGTATTATTAATCCAAGAATTGAAAATTTTAATGATATCGTTTCCCTCTCTGTCTATTAAGTCAAAAATATGCCGAATGATTTCCATATTCTTTGTACAGAAATCTGATGTGGGTCTGAAACCTTCTAAATCACCTTGCGATGCGTAGTGAAATACTGGATCTGCTCCACAATAAGCTTGAAAACCGCAATCAGCACAACCTGCCAACGTTTCATTGGACCAGAATTTTGAAAAATATTGAGCTTTCTCACCATAGAAAAGAGAATGATAACTATCTTGAACATGGCCCAGCTTAAAAGTAAAATCTTGATTTTCTGCTAGCATTCTAGATTCATCAGTAGCATATACACTACCATCATAATTAAATACCACAACATTATTGATCATTCCTGCAGGAGATTGTAAGTCCACATAACTAACAGGAAACGGAGTTAGAATTTTTTTTAGAACAACAGTTGTATAATCTTCAACCATAAAATGTCCATTTTTATTTAGTTGAATAATATAGTCCAAACCTTTTTTATAAAAATCAAGATATCGCTGTGTCTGATAATGGTTTTTCTTTATATTTTTCAATGCAAATCCATAAGGACTTATGGGACGTAAAAATATATTACTAAAACCATTTTCAATATAATTATCAATGATTTCAATAGGATAGTCTAAACTTAAAGTTGTTGTTGTCATCAGGGCAGATATTTTATCGTGTCCAAGCTTTTCTCTTGCAAGCTCAATACCCTGCATAACCATTTCATAACTTTTAGTTCCTGTCTTTGGTCTATTTGCATTGTGTAGAAATGCTGGTCCATCTAATGATGTAGATATTACAACATTGTGTTGTGCGCAAAACTCCAGTATTTCGTCCGAGAACACAGTCGCATTAGTACAAATAACAAATGTAATTTCTTTATTGTGCACTTCGTTTAGGAGATTTGCGTATTGAATACCGTATTTTACTTTATCAAAAGCTAGTAAAGGTTCACCACCTTGAAATTCCATTGTGATTGAAGAAGATGGTGTTCTGAACATATGTTCAATACCAGCTTTTAAATCTGCGATTGAAATATCAAAATCCTGTTTATTTTCAGAAACTCTTGATACTTGGCAATAATGGCAAGAGTGATTGCAGCGTAAGGATACCACAAATATATGTAACGCGGTGAACTCATCTAGAAAAGACTTTTTAGTTCGGTACCGCGTTGCTAAAATGTCGATTAAATCTGGAATTGGTTTTTCTGAAATAAAAAAATTAGCAATAAGATCAGCATAAATTTCTTCTTTATCGTTAATCTGACGATTTGCAATTCTTGTAGACGTGCCTATGGGTACAATTAGAAAATCTCCAACTTCATTAACTAATACTTCCTTTTCATTATTGACCTGATGAAAGCGAAATGGAAGAAGGAAGTAAGTAGTCGTACCAGTATTATATTTATCGATCGATTTAAATTTCCGAAATTCTTTAATTGTTCCTGCATCCATATCTTATTTTTTAAAATCAAATGGATTAAATCCAATAGGATCATCTAAAATTCCTGGAGGAGATTCGTCATATTCATCATCGTTTGCAAATGCCTTTGCAATCAATAAAGTCCTTATATCTTTAGTTTCAAGAGCTATTATCTCTCTAGTGTTGAAATCTAATAGATCTTTTTTTATCTTAGATATAAGACTGTTTTTATCCATATCATCAGGAATATTTGACATCTTAATTATTAAATTATTGTCCACACTTTCGATATCGATATCAAACTTTCCAGAGTACCAGTAGAAACACTTATGTACAACAGATATACTATATAGAGTACTTTGGATCTTTAGTACGATTTTATTATTTTCATTAAATTCTACCTTCATTTTATTTATTTAGTAAGTGATATGCCGTTGATGCGTCACAGTTACCACTCCCAGTCAAATTGTTATCTTTTTGATATTTCTTAACCGTTGCTTCAATAGTTTCGTCGTATGTATATGTTCCATATACTTGATTTTGTCCATTTTCTAGTAGGAGATATCCTTTTTTTAATAAAATATTAATAAGTTCGGTCACATCGCTTCCAGACATATCACGTTTTAGATTTCGATCTCCGAGTTTTAAAGCAGTGGCGCTTAGACCTGCTATAGTTTTAGTCGGAGAATTTTTATTAGTAGACGATGAAGTTTGTTTTGAGCTACCAGAACCACTTGATGATCCGCTACTGCTAAAGCCCAATGGACGAGTTGTCGAAGAACCGCTGGTTGAGCTTGTAGAAGATGAACTGCGAGAACTTGAACTTCCAGAGCTCGTCGAGCCAGAAGAGCTACTGCTTGAAGCACCAGAATAGTGTGATCTATGTGATGAATGCGATCGATGACTCCGATGTGATATAAGTGACCAGCCAGAATTGTTATTTAATTTTAATAATAACTTTGGGCTTAGATCTTTCTCTTTAATTATAGAGAATTCATTTTCTTTATATATTGAGCCTGGTGCATCTATTACAGCTTCTGCTTGCACTGTACTATTTGCTGCTATACCTGCAAGAGAACTAAGAAATAGCTTTTTTAATACATCAGATAATTTATTTTTCATAGATTAGATGAATCTTATATGGGTTTTGATTAGTCAAACTGGACTAAGTTAATGAAAAACATATTATTTAAACAATTTACTTGAAATAAGATGTTTTTAATGATAGACGTATGTTAGTTTTTATTTGTAATTAAGCGTTAATTAGAAATTAATTTTTCAAATCAGCATGCATTTATTGATCATTTCTTTTCAAAAGTATAAAAATTGAAAATTTCTCACCCATCAAATCTATTATATAATAAACTTTTAATTTCAATTCAGTTTTGATAAATAATTTCCACATTTTACTCAATTAATTCTATCTACTCTCATTTATTACTTTTTTGCGAATATATCTATAGAATTTGGGAATATTTACGGGAAACCGTATTGCAAAGGAATATAATGCTAAAAATCAATTAAAAAACAATTAAGCTAAAATTTATAGCAAAAATAAACTAATATATTTAGTTTTATTATTTATCTTTGGATATTGAATAAGGATGGACACGATATAAGATAACCGGTTGCTCAACATTCTTGCGTGTTCATCCTGTTCAATATTGAATTAAAGCAGGGGAGAGTTCTGTAAGTTCATTTTATAGTAAAGAGACATATGATCGAAATTTAGACCTGTTTGAATAAGGTGAAAATGATAAATACTAATTGCGATGAATGTACCATTGACAATCGAAATCTTGAAGGACCTAAAGCATAAGGGATACAATATCCTGAAGTCTGACAATAGTGTGGATGATGTTATACAGCATTTTGTCCCGACAAAAGTAAATGACCTATGGGCGTTTATGAGTGAATTTAAGGAAGAGTCCGCTACGGTAGTGATCGAGCAGATCCTGGATGTGCCCGATGAAGTGTTAGAAGGAAAATTCTTAAGGGTTTTCTGATCGATCTTTTAATTTTTAACTACTATACAGATGAATTTAAAGCAAATACAACAAGAATATATATTCAATCATCCTACAGCTGTAGGAACAGGTAAAAGTAGATCACAGCTAACTTTTAGAAATCTTGCAGATATTTATGAGTTAGCCTTTATCTCTCCGTTATTTACGATAGCAGATGGTGAAATTTTATAATTAGTGCAATTACAAATAAAGATTTGTTAGTTTAGAAATTTGGTATATCTTTGACAGATATTAAAGACCTAAATTAATGAAATTAAAGTATGAGAAGGAAATATCATTACTTAAATCTGATTTTTCCAACTTTGAAGCGAGAGATAAAAAATCTTATCGTTTAGTTTTTGAAGATTTATTGGATGTAAGGAATTTTCTACCGGTTAATATTCTGAATCCATTGCCAGATAGAATTTTAAATTTTAAGGGATTTGGACTCTCATTTTTTGATACTAGAGAATCATTAATTGAAAACTTTAAATATTTAAGTAAAGGCAAACCAAATTTTTATAAAAAAAGGGGCACACATGTTGCAGAAGGAAATGTAACTGTTAGGTGTGGTTTAACAGAAATAAATCATTCACCAGGTCATTTTTGTCATTTTGAATATTGTGATATCAAACTTAGTGCTCAGTTTACTATAATTTGTGAAGCAAACCAGTAACTGTTATTATGAAAGAATTAGGTTTTGCATATAATAATGATCTACCTTATCAAATTAAGGGTTTGGTTTCTATTCTTTTGTTTCCAGAATTTCCATCTACTATTTTATATATTGATACTGAAGGAAATCCTATTATTAAAGAATGGGTTGATTGTAGTGATGATGGTGAAATAGATCGGTTTTTTTATTATAAACCTACTTTATTAAATTTGAAAAAATTCCTATTGGGTGATCTTCCGCATATTAAATTAATTGAAGAAGCATTGGATAAATTATTATTTTTTCAAGATGAACTCCAAGAAATTCGACAAAATTCTTTTTGTATATCAAGTGAAAATTTGCCTGCAGACTATAGACCATCAAATGAATTCCTATTTATTGAAGGTGAAAATATAGATTTAGAAAATATTTTTGAATTATTTAGTTTAAACAATTTAGATATAGAAGTTGAGCATTTGACTAAAATAATTAGTATTGCTAATAGTACTTCAACTGAGACATTAAATATCCATTTAGAAAATGGAAAAGGGGTAAGTCACGGAGTAATAAATACAAAGATACTTGGGGATGCTTTAATAAAATTTGAAGATTTTTTCAATAATATTGGATTAGATTATTATTATTCGAAGCAAAGAGGAACATTTTATAAAACATCAAAGGAATTTTTAGCGAAAGCGCCATATTTTTCAACACAAGTTTATGAAAAAGTTGCAGCATCCTATAGTGTTTTATTAAAAGCACAATTTTCTGAATTTTCTTTATTATCTGAAAGTGGATCTTCATCCTTTGAAGAGATTTATAAAATGGTTAATAATTTACTAAGTAACAGTAAAAGTAAAGAAACTTTGGAGGATGATTATTTAAATTACAGTAAGAAAACTATTTTATCATATAAGGAATTTCTTAAATCAATTAGTGAATGGGAGATTAAAATGAATATTTTCTATTATAGTCCGGTATCATTGCTAAAAATTAGTCATAATATTAACTCGAATTCAGCAAATAATATTTTAACATGGATAAAACAATACAATGTTTTAAATTTGGAAAAAATTGAAATTAGCGGTCATTTTAGGGCTATAAATTGTGATACCTTACATTTTAATTTTTTGGATGATAAAGGAATGCAATATAATGGTTATTTTGATAAAGAATTACAAGATGGAACTGTAAGTATTAATTTTATTCAAACCTATTCTATAGTTTTGAACAGGTTAATAACTAAAGAACCTGATGAAACCGAAGTTATTGAAGATAAAATTTCAGCCTTTTACCCATTAAAATAAACGTATTTAGAATTATTTTGTTTTTGATGTTACTTCACTGATTTAATATGTTTTTTTTCACCTTACAAGTCCTTGGGAGTAATTGTCATTTCTGATTTTTTTTAATTTCATATTGCTAAAATTTTATCAAAGATTAGATTCTTCTTTGTTGGCTTTTGATATGAGATAATTAATAAATGAGCTACAGCAAACACGTATTTGTATTTTACATCTTCCAAAGTATTAAAATAAGAAAATATCATCACTGTCACTTGTATAGTCATGAATTTTAAGGCGTCTTTCGAATTAGGAACGTAGTTTAATTTTGGCTAAATATCAAAATAGTCATCAACTAATTATGGACCTTGATGATCTTCTGTTTTTTTGTTCCTTATACATACTGATTGTGATATAAAACAGAATTAAAATATTCTGAAACGTTGTCAAGATGCCCTAAATCAAGTGATAACAATTAAATGTCCAATAATTTCTTTTTTGTTCCAATTGTTAGGCAAGACATCTTGTCTTCACCAATTTCTGTCAAAATATTTGGGAGTTTGTTTATTATATAGTTCAGTTGGCTTATTACTTTTTCAATCATTAATCGTTTTCAGTTTCCCTCCATTAAAGAGACAAAGCAATGCAACAATGACATATTCAGTTTAGGAAAAAAAATATAAACTTTAGTGAATCTACTTAGCGTTCTCCCTAATTTGGGAAGAAGGCTAAGTAGAGTTGGGTGGCCACTATCAATTTTGATAATACAATGATGTAATTTATCATTCAGACTTTTTACCTAATTCTTTAATGGCTTCTAATAGCTTATTTATTAGTTCATTACCTTTTTTCGTGTTTTTAAAGACTTCCTTATTAAGAGCTTTAGAAGCTGCTAAATCTTGTTCAACAAGTTGCTTTTCAATTAATTTATGAATACTTATTTTTACAGATGAGCTATTTTTATCAATAGTCTCTGATATTCTTACCAATGAAACAGCATTGGTAATTTTGCTTAGATAATCTAGTATAAAAATTTCAACGATATCGACTTTATTGACTTTTTTACTATTAATCTCTTTTAATTTTGCTCGTATTTCATCGCTCGATAGTGAAACCTGACAATAACTATTGAGATTTCCATCATCAAGACATTGAGGACATCTCATTTTAAAATTTCTAAGAGTTTCTAACATCTCGTATGGAAATTCATGACCCACAGAGCATTTAAGAATTTGGGTTTTGTTAAAATATTCTGAAATTACAATATTCATATTAAAACGAGGATTTTGAAAGTAAGAGATAACTTTACTTTCTTTTGCTCGCATAAAATTAATATTATGAACTTTACAAAGTCCTAAATCAAGAGAATATATAAATGAAGGATTTCCATTACTATCTTTTGTTGAATTATAAGTAGTAATAAATCCATTTAATTCTAAACTATTTAGCAATGCACTCATATCATCCCTTACGATAAAATGATTAGAAGGTTTTCCTTTTAACCTTGACTTGTTAGAACTTGAGGAATTTAATTTTTGTCTTTCGATTATTTTTAATAGTAATTGATATTGATGTTCTATTGATATATTATCATTGAATGATTTGGTAACAAAGTGATTTGCTAGAAAATAATTCAATGTAACATCATTATAAAAGCGTTTTGAGGCATTTTCTATTGCTTCTTTAGTTATTTTAACATCATGAATTAAGCATGATTCATAACAAAAGGATAATAAATACCCTATTTTTCGAGGATTATTGAATGATGCACTAAATAATGTTTCAAATAACTCGTCCTCAGGTATACTAAAAAAACGTTCCCAATGATTATTGGGGAAAAATAAATCTAATCTCTTTTTTATTAAACGTTTAGTATAATCAAGTGCAAGGGCTTCCATCTTTGAGATATTTGTAAGTTTCTCATAAGAATAAAATGCATCATAAAATTCTAAAGAAATTTCATCTAATTTCGAATTATCTAATTTACCGTAATAAAATCTATTTGGATAAACAGCAATTTTGAATTTAACAAAATCTTCGGAATTATTATTTAATGGAGCAACAAAATGATCTATAAATATTTTTTGGGCCTCCTCTTCTATCTCAGAGAAATCATCTAAGAATATATATAAATGGCTGATTCCTAAAATTTTTTTGATGCTTTTAAGCTTGTCAATTAAATTTCCTTTTATATCTAAATAAGTTACTAACTTTTGCTCGTAATCAAAAGATTCGCTATTAAGATTGGCTTTTTTGGATTGGAATCCTACACTAGGATTTTTACTAATTTCTACCTTACTATCGCTTTCATTATTTAATTTAGTTTCTTGGCGCTTTTGAATGGATTTAACAAATGAAACATCAATTGTCTTAACGACATCTAGTATTGAAGATTCAATAGAATTTAATTGTATCTTGATTTTTTCAATTTGATCATAATCAAAACCAAGGATTTTATTCATTATACTTTGATCAACAAATTCAGTTAATTTACTTTTTGTTTCTAATATAATATCTTTTATTAAATTAGTAAATATGAGTAATTTATATATTTCTTGTTTATCTTCTATTCCTTCAGGTAAATTTGGTGTTGAATTTTCGTATAAAGATTTTGCGTCAATGTATATGGAAATACATTTTTTATTGTTTATTAAATCTTTTTGAGATTTTTGAAATATTGTTGATTTCCCTGTGCCCTTTCTACCTACCAAGAGTGTAGTTCTGGGTAAATTCATTTTGCTTATTATTCCATTATTAGGCAATAAATCTGTATAAATATCCTCTATACTTTTATCTTTTATAGAATCTTCAATTCTATATCTCCTCACTAATTTTAATGACTCAGCAAAATCTAGAAATTTATCTTTATTATCTATCGTAATTGGCATTTAGTAATAACTGGTTAATTTAATTTTCTGTTACTTATCCATAATTTTTATTTTCACTCTAAGTTATGAAATAATCTTATTGTATAGTTGCTCTATGTCTCTTTAATGGTTGTGTTTTTGATATTTTACTCGTTTTGGATAGTTTTGTAACCTTTCCATAAAATAGTTGCACAGATAATTGTCGTAAACTTATTATAAGATTATGTACTGTATATTTTTCTAAACTTCTCAATTGAGAGTTTTATAAAGTCGATTTTCAGCGCTAACTATGACCCTGATGCATTCCTCTCTGATAGCCCATAGTTCATCAAGAGAGTAGGGGATTTTGTTATCTTCAATCCATTGAGCAAGGTATTCTCGATGATACTGTACTTTGAAATCGGTTATTTGATCTGCTTGTATTTCGATTTCTTTAAGTATATCCAGCTCAAATTTAGTTTCGTTGATACCTATACCTGTAAAATCCATAATGTAGTTAGATACACGTGAATAGTTATGAGCTTCCGGAATGTATGGCAAATTATGCTCTTTCAGTAAATCTTTAATAGCCGGTGTGTTACTACCATCCATTTTGAATAATCCCAGTATGAGTTTTAGCTCATTTTTTCCATTTTCATCAGCCAATCTCTTTAATAGCGCATGCTTTGTACTGCAAGTACCACACAGGTCTTTAAACAGCGCTAATTCATTTTCCTTATCGTGATTACGACGATATGTGAGACTACTAACCCAGTTACCTGCTTTTTGAAATGTATTGATACCTGAGCTTAAGAATGCTGTGGAAATCAAACCTGACGATAAGATTTCGAAATCAAAGGGTTTAAAATACAAACGTCGTGAGAACTGATTCGTCCTGCGATCGAATAAGATAGGTTCACCAGATTTTTTATTAAGATAGTACCGAATATTTTGGATCAGATATCGTGGATGAAAATCGGCGCCAAATTCATCAGACTCTCTATACTTTTTTAATATATCCAGCGCAGTTCTTGTAGAATTGAAATAACCTTCAGCTATTAATTTTTTGAAATACTCCTGAACATCATCATATGTGCTGAGGAAGGATGAGGTTGGTAATTCAATTTCTTTATTTTCTTCAATAATTGTTAGCGTTCTAAGTGGTTTAATTTCATCGTTTGCAAAGACAATTTTCCACTGCATTTTCTTCCGGGCAACTATACTGAAAGTGACATCTAACTTGTAATAATCTACTGGATTGCAAGGAGGATTGTATATTTCCAGTCCAAATACTTTTGCCAGAACTAGACTATCTTCTGGATCTATTAAAGTTTTTTTTAACGGATTTTCAGCATCACGGATTAAGAAATTATGTTTACCAATCATAAATGAACATTCAAATGCAGAATATCCTTTCTCAATTCTGATTTTGTGAAAGAACATTACCTTGTCAAATGAAATTGCAGGAAAGGTCGTATGAACAGTTTTTTTTCTCTTTGCGGTCATAATTAATCGATGAACAAAGATAATAATTTCTTATGGCCTTTTGAAAAGAGCTTCGTTGTCACTCTTCCTTAGTAAAGTTCCTTTTCTTACAGCAAGGTCTATAATTGCTGTAAAATCCTTTGCTTCCCAATTCTTTTCAGCTTTTGATCCACAATGATGAGCTATTTCTTTCGTAGAATGCCATTCATCAAAAAAGGAATCTTTTTCCTCAACTAATAATAAGTAAAGAACACCAGTTTGTTTGAGTTCTGTTGGTTGAATTTTAATGACGATTTTCTCAACCATATTTTCCTCAAAATCAACTGGAGGATAAAAGTCATTTATATCGTAGGAGGTGTCTAAGTTTTTTTCTTGGGACTCAATTGTAAATGCCTTTGCAAGTTTGTTTAAATGCTCGTCGTGATATTTGGCAGGATTAAAGTTACTTTCTATCGCTCCTAAAATATTTCCATCATCGCTGAGTTCTAAAATTTTTTGAATATCTCTAGTAGTTAGCTCAAGGGAGATTCTAATTACTTTGATTTTATTAATAATGTAAAGTGCTATTGAGCTAATTAAAACTGGTTTTTTCACAATAGCAATTTCAGATATTAATGATTTATAAATTGTATTAGATAAAATTTGGATTGTATTAATAATCTGATTATATTTGAATTATAAATAATTTTGTAATTATTTATGGCATTGAATTAAAAGAGTCTCGACAACAAACTCTGACAATTAATCATGACGAGACGGTAGATTTAATGCCCAAGTAGATATTTTATGTACCTTTGGTGCATGCTATAGCTCTTGGGCTTCTATCGTATGTCGTTTCGTGAGGGGTCAGAGCCTTGTTGTGCGATGGATAGGGCCCAAAGTTATAGTTCCTTTTCATTTCGCGACTCTCAAATTATAAACTATTAATTTGTGAGTATGTATCAAAAAAAACAAACTACCAAAAACATCATCAAGCCTGCAGATTAGATCTGTTGCGCAAAGTCACTATGCTGACTATCCATTCAAAATGCAATACTGAATACCACATTATAACCTTTGACGAAGACTATTAATTGCATTTTCCTTATTTATTTTTTAACCTGGCTAGCTATAATTGTCTGTATGACCGGGCTACAGATGATTTAAAATTAACCTATTAAATCAATCCAAAAAATGTAAAGAACTTGCATACGGGGAGAAGTATGCGCCATTCAGAAGGAGAAATATTTACTTTGTTATACCTTTTGAATTACTGTAATTATTCAAAAAACTATTATGAAAATGAACGCAGATTATTTTAAATTAATTCCATTTGATCAGGTCTTTAATGAAGTCCATGTACCAGGATATAATCCAATCGTAAATATTGAAAATTTTTGGAAGAAATATGATATCAACAGTAGTAGAGATCATATTGTGGCCATGTTTTTGGGCCATGTAGATGATCCCGAAGGTATAATGGAGCAACCAGATAAGCTTCAATTACAAGCTTATTCGCTAGACTTGTTTAGAGCGTTGGTCGCTTATTACCTTGCCCACAAACATAATTTCAATATGGAAAATTTGGATGTACCTTTTTTACCTACCAAAAAGTTATCGGAAGAAGAACTGAAGTTCCGACAATTTGACTACGCACTTTTCGGTAAAAAGGATTGACCTTGATGCCGGTTCCGTCATAAAAGCGAATACTTAGTTTATATGATCGGTATCAATTTAGAAATGCATTATTGTAGACCATATTATAACCAATAAACGAAGACGTAAAATTGCATTTTTTCTAATCATATTTTTTAACTATTGAAAGTTGAACAGGGGGCTTATTGCCAAATTTTTAGCTCCTGATTCACTTTCAGAATAAACCTTAAAAAAATGCAAAAAACTTGCAATTGGGAGGGCTATGCGCTGTCCCCAGGGAAAGAACTGTCTTCGTTTTTGAACGAAAAACGTGATCCAATTATCAAAAAACCAATTATGACCACAGATTTAATCGAATGCCTATTTAAAAATTTCGACCCAAAATTTAGATATGTAACGACGCTGTCGGCACTAAAATACGTCAAAGGTGAGCGACCATCACAGCGCTATTATTCGCTATTGATACGCCTTTCAGAACCTTCGGATTCTTTTAGTCTGGTTGTGCGCAGCGATGCTCTCGATGTCCTGCGGATCTCGTTGATCAATATGAAGATCTATGAGATTTACCTTTTTGCCTTAGCCTTACCTGGCGACTTTCCGATCAGCCAGATACTGGTGCTAGGAGAGGACCGTGAACGGTTTATTCCCAATGACGAAAAAGAAAGTATTCCGGGATATTGCTACGAACTGACGGTGCCTGCGAAGACAGAACGGGAAGAATACCAACAACGGATACTGAACGATCTGAATAAGCACTTTAAGCTTGATGTAAGAATCGAGAAGCTAGCTGTCGTAAAAGATAGCCGAAAGGTCGTGAAGATGAATTGCGAGTCTGTTGAACTGATCTGGGCAGAACAGCTTACGATGATCATGAAAGCTAAACGCCGTCCAGTAGTCGTACGAACCATGAATTAATTTTCCTTAAAGGACTTAACGAATATAGTTTCACTGTTTAGAAGCCCGGATGCTGCCGAGGGAAGAGAAAATGACTTTAGGAACAAGTCACCCTCGGTAGTTGAAGGGGACAGTAGTAGAACTATATACATTAAAAAATTACAACAATGAAAATAGATAATACTTATAAAACCAAGCACTGGAGCGATCTCCAAAAGCTCGGTAAATATAAGGGAGAGCTATTGCTACTCAGTAAGCTATTACTGCTCTCCTTATTGATGATCTTTCATATGGTTAGTTTATATGCTCAGACACCCCGCAAGGACAGCGGGGTGAACGGGCAGGCAAAATATGAACTTGAAGGTAGAGTGATATCATCTATTGACGGTACGCCGATGCAGGGAGTATCCATCCGTATCGATAAAGAACATCTGCAGATTAAATCTTCACAGGAAGGAACATTTGAAATGTTGCTGAATAATAGAAAAGGTAAAATCATATTCTCCTATGTCGGCTTTAAAACTCAGGAAATCAATTATACCTCAGGAGTATCATTAGTCGTGAAATTAATACCTGAGGATAATAAACTCCAAGAAGTAGAGGTGGTATCTACCGGTTATCAGAAAATCCCGAAAGAACGGGCTACTGGTTCTTTTGAATTTGTCGATAATAAACTCTTTAATCGTAAAGTATCGACGGATTTTGTAAGCAGGCTGGAGGATGTGGTGCCGGGTATCTCGGCTTTGAAGAACAATACCAACCGGGGAAGTTTACTCAATATTAATATCCGTGGTATCAGTACCATGAATTCGGAAAGGTGGCCTTTGATTGTGCTCGACGGTGTGCCTTATGATAGCCGAGGTGGCGATTATGGTAAGGGTACTTTTAATAACATCAACCCCAACGATATCGAAAGTGTTACGGTACTGAAAGATGCCGCAGCTTCTTCTATATGGGGGGCGCAGTCCGGGAATGGTGTTATTGTGATTACGACCAAACGGGGGAAGTTCAACAACCCGACTTCACTATCTTTTAATTCAAATATCAGCATCAAATCCAAGCCTGATCTCCACTATTATCCACAGATGAAGTCGTCCGATTATATCGATCTGCAACAGTATTTATTTGATAAAGGGCGCTACAATGGCCAGTTCAATCAATGGTACTACAATCCGGAACCTGCGCTGTGGCTAATGGAAAATAAACGGACAGGGAAAATATCGAACGATGAATTTAACAAAGCAATCGGAGAGATGCGGGCTACGGATATGCGGGACGACTTTTTAAAGTACATATACCGCAGATCGGTCAATCAGCAATATAACCTGCAGTTGCAGTCTGGTGGTGAAAAGATCAATACCATCTTCTCGGTTGGCTATGATAAGAATCTCAATGAAGTCGTGACTTCTTCCTATCAGCGGCTGAATTTAAAGTCCAATACACAGTTGCGCCCCGTTAAAAATATGCTGGTGGATATTGGGATGATGTATACCGAATCTAAGACCAGAGAAAGTTTATTTCCGGTTCAATACAATCAAATAGGTAAAGGAGCAGGTATGTATCCGTATATGAATATGGCGGATGGAAATGGAAATCCCTTGGTTGTAGATATAGGAAGCTTTAATCCGGTCTATCAGGATACCGTTGCAGGTGGCCGTTTACTCGATTGGTCTTACCGGCCTTTGAAAGAACTCTATGATACCAAAGAAACGCAAAAAGTACAGGAGTTTTTTTCGAACATCAATACCAGCTATTCGTTTGATTTTGGTTTGAAATTAAACCTAGTGTATGCTTATCAGAGATCGATTATTCCTATTGAACAGTGGCAGGGTATAGGATCCTATTTCCAGCGGGATGATATCAATGGGCTGGCGAGTTATACGGATGAAGCCGTGACCTGGAATCTGCCTGTCGGTGATTTTTTAGGGATCAGCAATTGGAACAATATTGACCATCAGGGTCGTATGACAGCAGATTATACGAAGAAATGGATCGATAAGCATGAGCTTTCTTTTCTATTGGGATCTGAAATTCGGATGAGTGATAAAAAACTGAATTATGCGCAGTATCATGGCTTTGATCCAGAAACCGGTGTTTTTAAGCCTGCAGCATATGGGGTAGAATTTCCTTTTATGAACGGTTCATTTGGGACTAAAACAATAGTTGACCGGTCGCGGTATGAGCACCTGCGGAATAATTTCATTTCCTATTTTGCAAATGCGGCCTATACCTACAACAGCCGCTATCTATTAAGCGGAAGTTTTCGGAAAGATGCCTCCAATCTATTTGGAGTGAAAAGTAATGATCGGGGACAGCCTTTCTGGTCAGTGGGGGCCGCATGGATTGCCTCCAATGAAGCTTTTCTAAAAGATAGTCCGTTCAGCTTTTTGAAATTGCGGGCCACGTATGGTTATAATGGCAATGTAAATAATTTGGTTTCAGCTTATCCCATCATGTCCATAGAAAGTCAGGTGCACTTTATCAATAACCAACAGTTTGGAATGATCACAAGACCCCCAAATCCGAAATTGCGATGGGAACGCGTAGGAATTAAGAATATCGGGTTGGACTTTGCGATGAATAACAACTGGCTATCGGGTAGTATCGAATACTATGAAAAGAATGCGAAAGACCTGATTGCCTCAGACCGCATTGACCCGAGTACAGGTTTTTCAACCATGATGGTAAACAGTGCGAATCTGAAAACAAAGGGTTGGGATATCTCTCTAAATGCACTGCCGGTGCAGTCTAAAAATTGGGTTTGGGGCAGTAATCTGGTTTTTAGTTATATGCGTACCAAAGTATTAAAAGCTTTTGTACAGAATGAAATTGGACAGGATTATATAGCCGGTGGATTGACGAGTAACCGGACTACACCTTTTGAGGGAATGGATCTGTTTGGTCTTCTGGCCTATAAATGGGCGGGATTGGATCCGGAGACAGGTGAACCACGTGCTTACCTCAACGGTGAAATATCGAAAGATTACAGTGCGATCACCAATTTGAAAGCGACCGATCTGGAATATATGGGATCGACAATTCCTTTGTATACGGGAAGCTGGCGCAATAGTGTCCGCTATAAAGCTGTGGAGCTGTCCTGGAATATATCCTACCAGCTCGGACATAAATTTCTGCGCAATTCTTTTAGTAACAATAGCTTCCTGAATGATAATATCGGGCATAAGGACTATGCACTGCGTTGGCAAAAACCGGGGGACGAACAGATCACGGATGTTCCGGCATTTAGCTATCCCAATAACTCCAATGCCAGTAGGGTATACATGGGTTCTACGGCCTTGGTGGAAGATGGTGGACAGATCAAATTACGAGATATCCAGTTGACGGTCAATTTGCCTTTTGCTTCTAATTTTAAACTTAAAAACTGCAAGATCTATGGCTATGTGCAGAATATCGGCACGATATGGCGCGCCAATAAATGGGGAATCGATAGCGAGTATGGACCTGCTATTCCCGATCCATTGATGTCTTCCCTTGGTTTTAGTTTTAACCTTTAATCTATTTATCATGAAAATACAGATTTTTTCGATCGGTATCGCGCTCGTAATGGTTTTCTCCAACTGTTCCAATTTCTTGGAAGAAAAGCCCGATATCAAAATGGTCGTCCCTAAAAGCTTGGATGATGCTGAATTTTTGCTCAACGATTATACGACGATGAATACCGCCTATCCGGTATATGGAGAATGGAGCACCGATCAATATTATGTGAGTCCTGAAACTTTTGATGGCGTCATGAATCTCGATCAGCGGAATGCGTATACCTGGACGGATGAACCCTATAATGATGTGGCACAGTGGCAGAGACCTTATAAAGTCGTTTACAATGCCAATCAGGCGCTGGATATCATCAGCAAGCTAGGAGTTGAGAGCACTACTGAAAAAGCTAAAAACTTGATCGGTATGGCTCACTTCTTTCGTGCTTTTGCATTTCAGCAAGTGGCAGAAGTGTTTACACCTGCATACCAGCAGGTGACTGCTTCTGGAGAAATGGGCATTCCTCTTCGGTTGGATCCGGGTATTGATGCCCCATCTACACGTGCTTCTTTAAAGCAAAGCTATGAGCAGATTGTATCGGATTATAAGGTGGCCGCTGGCAGATTACCAATAAGCGAAACGATAAAAGGGAGACCTTTTCGTGCTTCGGCCTATGCAGGCTTGGCAAGAGCTTATTTGTATATGGGCGATTATCAGCAGGCTTACATTTATTCAGACTCCAGCTTGCAAACGCATAGCGAATTAATGGATTTCAATACCTTGATAGCAACGGACAATCTGCCCATACCGAAGTTCAATGTGGAAGTGCTTTTCGCTGCGGTCAGTGCCAATGCCGGTCCAATGAGTTTGTTTAACGGATTAGTGGATTCTATTCTTTATAAATCCTATGCGAACAATGACTTAAGGAAAGTTATCTATTTTGCTACAAATGTTTACCCTGAGAATTCGTATGGTTTCAAAGGGAATTATGATAAGGCCAATAACAATCTCTTTGTGGGACTGACGACGAGTGAAATGTATCTGGTCAAAGCAGAAGCGGCGGTGCGAATCGGCAAGATCAGTGAAGCTTTGCTTGCCATTAATACCTTGTTGCAGAAAAGGCAGGATACGAACAATTATGTCCCGATTACAGAAACTAATCCGGACATGCTATTGCCTTTGGTGCTTCAAGAAAGACAAAAAGAACTGCTGTTCCGCGGGCGCCGCTGGTCAGATCTTAAACGGTTGAACCTCGATGCCCGTTTTCAGAAAAATCTGACCAGAATAGTAAATGGAGTGACGTTTACTCTTCCATTTAACAGCCGAAAATATGCTTTCCGACTTCCTGAACCTGTAGTTTCTGTTGGGAAGCTACCTCAAAATAATCGATAATCATTTATAAAAAAAAGCAAATATGAAACATTTAAAATTGATCGCACTTCAAATCTGTTTACTGATTACATTCAGTACTTCACACGCGCAGTCGAACCAAAAAGTAGATTTTAGTAAAGCTCTTAAAGTAGGAGATACCTTTATACCACCCTCAAGTGTGCAGTTGATGCGTGGCGAGGTGAAAAAGATAGACTGGAAGGCACTGGAGAATAAAGTTGTTATCTTGGATTTCTTTGATACCTTCTGTGGTACCTGTATACAAAGTATGCCTGAGCTACAGGAAATTCAGCATAAATTAAAGGACAAACTGCAGATTTTTAATGTTGCTTGGCAGGATAAAGCTACACTTGATAAATTCTACGCTACAAATGCATTTCTTAAAGAAAACAACGTTAATCTGTCGGTTATTTACGCGGATAAGTATTTAAAGCAACGGTTTCCACATCAAAGTGCTCCACATGTTATTTTTCTGTTTAAAGGAAAAGTCCATGCGGTTACAGGGAACAGACTGGTCACCGAAGAAAATATCCTAAAGCTCTACAACACAGGTACTATTTCTTTACCGCTGAAAGACGATTTTGGTAAAGGGGATCTGGCAGGACAGATTGATAATGATAGTCAGAAAACCAGAGAGGGAGTATGGATAACCGGTTATCAGGACGGTGTACCGGGCGAGTCCATGCGTATTAAAAAGGATAGTATTTCAGGTCTGATCAAAACCTCTTTTTATAATGTCTCAATATGCAGTGCTATTCAATTTACCTGGGCGAAAATAAGGAGCACACCATCTAAATACATCCCAAGAGCTGAGAGACGTATTTTAAAAGTTAAAAATCCTGATCGTTACGATGATCTCTCGAATGTTGGCGACGTGTGGTATACGAAGAATGCGATATCTTATGAGCGTTTAGATAGGATGGACAGGCCAGATTCAGCACGAGCGCGGATCGTGTTGAATGATCTGCATAATTTTTTCGGTATCCGATCGTACAAGACGATGAAGGAAATAGACTGTCTTATTTTCAAACCCTGCCCTGTAAAGCCCTATACTGGAAAAATGCTTGAGGGCGCAATGGTCTATAGTGGAACGGATGTTTTGGCGACAATGACTGATTTAGGGGAGCAATTTCCGCCTGCATTAGATCTTGTAAAAAGCGATCAAAAAATTACTATAGGGGCGTATACAAATTTACTGGAGTTTAATGAACAGCTGGCCGCTTATGGAATTGAAGCTGTTTTAGGACGTGGTATACAAGAGGTTATGGTGATAGAGGAGGTGAACTAATTTCGGAATTAGATAGGGGCTGTAATTTATTTATTACAGCCCTAATCTTTTATCACGTTTTTAACTTCACATGGGTACTATTTACCTTGTTTTCTAAACAATTGGCTATTTCTTCTTTTAATTCATCGGTAATTTGTGGATTGTTAGAGCCATCATTTTGCGCTTGTATCGCACACATTCTCTGTGGAAGTCCAGGACATGTTGGTTGTGTTGCAACTAATGTATAATGTGCCGGACTTAATGGGTTAGTACCCGTAAAACTAAACCAATTCATAGTCTTAAATATTAGATTGTTAAATAATTAATTTGTTTTAATAATTAGGGTATGACGAGGAGTCATACCCTATTACTTATTTAGCGAACGCTATTGTATACGGTACTTAAACCGTCTATCGCGCCTTCAACTTCACATTTGTGCCGTTCACCTGATTCTCAAGTGAATTAATGATTTCATTTTGCAATGCATCCGTAATTACCGGATTGTTTGCACCATCATTCATTGCCTGTAATGCACACATTCTTTGTGTTAGTCCAGGACATGTGGGTTGCGACGCCACTAATGTATAGTGGGAAGGCTGAGACGGGTTAGTACCTGTGAAAGAAAACCAAGCCATAATTGACAAGTTTTTAGTGAGTTTTAATATGATATAAATATTTCGTATATTCATATCGGTTCAAATGGATCATCCTACGTGTTGAAGGATGGCCACGTAAAAGCTTCCTCGAAACGGAGGCTTTTACTATTAAAGTGGACTTTTATTTCCTGCCCCGGCCACCGGGGAATGTCGCAAATTTGCGCCGATACATGTTCATCCCTAAGCTATAGTTTTTCATCATTTTACTCTTTTGTCATCTATTTTGGATGCATGGGGTGAACTTCTATTTACGGTGTGTATCACAATCCGTTCCTGATTATAATTTTTAAGTTCACCCTTTTGCATCCTCTTATTTCTTCGATCTACTAATAATCAATGGGAGAGGAAACATTGGTTATTGGTGTACCGATCAACTGTAGTAAAGATAGAGGCGAAAAGGACGGTTTGGACCTATGATATTTGGGAAGTTGAGCATCAATATTGGGGATATTGAACTACAATATTGTAGTATTAAAGCCTGTGGTTTCAAATACCTCAGTTCTTTGGGGGAACTGAGGTATGGAGTGGTTCTTAAATGTCGAGATTACTGTAGTAATTGGGTGTCATGCCCAAAAATGAACTTTTGTCTTTCACAGTACAATTCCTGTAAGGTTCTGGATACTCATTTTTAAACCACTTCTTTTTGTCGAGTGCAGTCAGGTTGAGCAGTTTACCACGAAAAGAGCGTCGTTTCATTACTTCTGCAAAGAAATGACCGCTGTGCTTTACAAAAATAGGATGCTGATCCAGTAGTTTCAACATATTGTCCTGACTGATAAATGCGGTTACCGCATTGTCGTCTGCCTCGAAATAGCTGCCGTCCACATCTTCGATATGAAAAATAAACTGCTTTTTGCAGATAAAGTCGATGACATCGTTTGGAATCGCTCCGCCATCATCCCAACGTTTGATAATAATGCCCTCCAGTACAATATGTAGGTCTAAGAATTGGGCATAAAGATGTCGCCCTTTTCTGTAAGGTTTGATTTCAGTTACTTTTAACATGTCGGCCCATAAGTCGGGAGGTACTGGTGCTAGATTTTGAAGTGTTTCGAACAATAGATTTTGATAATTTAGATTTGCCATTAGATTACGGTTTTTAAGTTTGTTGATTATTGGTTTACTCATCGGTAATTGCAAGACAATCGCGATGGACTTTTTTTACTTTAATTGATTGAATGTTTAGGATTCTCATATTATAATTTTATTTGATTTTTAATAAATCAAAAATCGAGAAAATAGGATGATTTGCCCATTGTGAGCAAGATAGAAGGGATTAAGATGGGCGTTTTCGGATCTTAATCTTATAAATTTGGATTAAGATGGGTGGTTTTTCATCTTAATCCTTGTTACAGAATAGAAAATTTATGGTTGCTTAAATGTTAAAAATGTGATATTGGTCATACTATCAGCTTTGTTACGCAATTAAATGGTTGTATTCAGTTAATATTTTTATTTTCACGGTTCTTTTTATTGTGAAATAATAATAATGAACCTGAAAATGACCCGTATCGAAAGAAATAAAATTGTCCTATATGTTTTAATCTTGATCCTTGTTCCTCTTGTTTTTAATAAGCTGGGCTATCAGTTTACCTGGAACACGCAAGAGATCTGGAGTACGAAATTTCTTTTGCTATGGACCATCGTTTCTATTTATCTGTTTGCAAGTTTGTTTATGATAAGTGTGGTGCGAAATATTTTTGCTAAGTATCTGGAAAATCCTTCCTCAAACTGGTCTGGGCTTATCGGGAAAGTTGGTTATTATATAAGTTCAATTGTGCCTGCACTTTTCATCCTTCTTGTATTTACTGCCGCCTGGATCTGGCATAGGGATGATTTTTGGAATATGTTGCTGCTGTTCAGCATTTGGAAAGCAAGTTTAATCGGCATCGTACTCGGTTGTGTGGCGTATTTGGTAGAAAGAAATAGGAGGTGGTCGCTTTTTTATCTTAAAAAGGATGTTGTGGAGGTGGTGAAAGAAGTTTTCATAGAAAAGGTGATTGAAGTCCCTGTGCAGACGCATGATGCATCGGGATTACCGAAAAAAATAGCGCTGAATGAGATGTACACCTATCTGCTTCATATATCGGGTGTAGGACCCTTGTTTTTGGATATGTGTATGATCCGATTTTTTGATCTGGTAGCAATTAAAACAAAAAGCAAAGTTTATCATGTTATTTTTTCGGACGGTACAATGGTTCGCTGTGATCATATTATGAATATGTTAGCAACATTAGATCTGAAGCATTGGATGGTGAAAATATCGGATAGCTATATGATTAATATGCTTTTGGTCGATTTTCCATACTATAAATTTGGAAGGTCGCTTTTGTTGCATAAAGAATCAATAGAAGGACTTGGTAGAAAAATGGCTTTAGCGGATATAACTTTGATGTTGACTATGGGAGCAGGAATTACGGATCGGTATATCAAAGAGTTTTGGAATAGACGAAATAGTTTAACTCATGTGGGCTGGGATACATGGGTTCCAATTAGAAAGTAAGTAATCTGTTTTTTTATACTCTAGGTTAGTTTTTTGTTTTTTATCGTGCCATTATTTCTGAAGGCATAAGAAACAGTCCTCTCCAGCTGTTCCGGTTAGGGGGGTGTTAAATAAGCTTTAACCGTATTTCTTCTTCATCGAGTCCGGTATAATCTGCAAAAATACGGATACTCACATACTGATTGGATTTAAGTCCATAACAATCTCGTATAGCCTGAAAGATTCTGTAGGTGTGTTTTTCGGTTCTTCCTAATAATGCAGCGGCCTCTTTTGGATAGATGCATATTCTGTTTCTATTTTTCATTTTTGTCTGGTTTATGAGGGTTTGTGCCTTACAAACATCCACTACCAAGCCTGTTTTTATACCTATACGTATTCGCAAATAGGACACTACGGTTTACATCATATACTGTCTCATTTTGCATTTTTAGACCTCTGACTAGAACGGTGTCGTTATCTTTTTTTATTAAACGCTACGGTGCTGCTATAAGGGGTCTTAAAACATTGGGCTTGGTTCCTCTCCAGAACAATGTTGTCATGGGCTATCGTTCGCTAAAACAAGGGATTCGGATCATTTGTTTGCACCATGCTGTTTTTGGATGTTAGGTTTCGCTCTGGATGCTTCGCTGCTGTTCTGATATTTGTGTTTAGAATACTTCATCCTGATGGAGTGAAATGGATCCTACTTTATGATCGCAAAAAGTATCATTTTTCCGCATATTTCCACATTTGATCCCGTTGCTGTTTGACTGTTTTCCATATTCGCTTTATCAAAAAAATAAATGATGATGATAAGAAAAATACGTGTAATCAAATGGAGCGGAGAGGTCGAGGATCTTTCCTTCTCTCAAGGAAATTTTGTTGGTAATGCGTCTTTTATGACGGCTGTGGTCATTCATGTTAAACTTCCGATATTATGCTCAGTTTAGTGAAACGAATCTGCAGGCAACTGGACGAAATCATCCGGTTGCTATGCAAAACAGCACCTCCGGTTCATGAGGTTGTTTACGATCCAGATCATTCTGAAGATGCATCGCATGATAAGCAGATGCCCGAATTGTTGGATATCCAGCAGGTAGTTGAAATTCTGAATATTTCAGTACCGACCTATTATCGCTGGGTGAAGCAGGGCCAATTGATGCCACGCAGGAAAGGGAAGCGTCATTATTTCTATAAAGAGGATTTGTTGCAACAGCTAGAAGAGGGTAGAAGAAGAGGAAGAATCTGATCTGAAATTGCTTCTATTTAAGTAAAGCATTTCAACAAGAGTGTTGAAATGCTTTACTTTGAAGTTGCTATGTGCTGATCTGATATTCAGTGATAGGGATTACCTCTGTAAAAAGATTTTTATTTTAGCTGAATTTTTCAGGTTCAGGATCTTGATCAGAACTTAAAGCTGATCATTTCCATAAAGCCACTTGTTGGTTCAATGTAAATTTTGTTTTCCCCATATAATGTTTTTTCCATTGACTGTGTTGAATCGGATGTCATTATATTTCCTTTAAAAAATTGGATCAACCCGGTGATATCAAAAGTTTGATAAACCATAATTGGCCAGCCTAAACCTTGTTCCAGGGAACGTAGCATGAGGCGGGATTTTTCCCGATTGCTTTCATGAACGGTTTCAAAGGGTAAAACGTAGTCTAATATCACCACTTTCTGTCCATCTGCGGCAGCTAATTTTTCAAGCAATGTACTGAACTTATCCCGGCTGATGTAATAAACAAAACCCTCCAGTAAGAATATCGTGGGGATGGATGCATGATAGCCCATTTTTTTCATTTCAGCCAACAGAGCATCAATATCAGTAGCATCATGAGTAACCAGCTTTAATTTACCATTATCACCGATCAATTTGGTGTACATAGCACGTTTTTCATCCATAGATTCCATATCTACTTCAAAAATAGTCTCGATTTGGTCACCGTATCGCTCTAGCAGATAAAGGGAAAGCGGATCAAGACCCGCTCCTAAAATACACACCTGAAATTTTGGAAATTGCTTCGCGTAGTCTTCGAAAAGATGGCGGATGTACCGCTTTCTAAGTATTGCGATGGATTCCGAGTGTTCGAAAACTTGTTTAAAACTCTTTACCAGCGATTCTCCTTCTGAAGTATCGATATTGTCGACATAAGCCTGGCACGTTTTTCCGTCTCGATAAAGTTCACTGGCTAAACAAAGGACTAAACTGGCTGTTGGTGAAATTTTAAATTTACTTTTTAAGGGTTCGCTTATCATAATTAAAAAAAAGGTTGTCGTTGAAGGTGTAAGTCTTTACTGCCGATCTTTACTATCACAATAATACCAAATAAAATGAAATTGTAAATAATTATTTTGCAAATTTTTCACAAATATTATCTTGTAGTATTGATTACTGCGTGATAAATCCTTAATTCCGAATCAATTCCTATTTTAAAAAAAATCCCTATTTATGGTGAATAGGGATTTTTTAGTTGATACTTGATCGCTATAATTCTTTAATTTTTATGTTTCGAAAAGAAACCCCTCTAGACCAATCTTGTAATGCGATCTTTCCTTTGCTATGTTTTCCAAATTCCGGATAATCCTTAAAGTTGCTGGTCTTCACCATATCCTTCCAACGCTTGCTGTTCAAATCCATTTCTGCTGTTTGTATGTCATTCAGATAAAATGATAATATGCCACCCTTTTGTATTATTTTCGATTGATTCCATTCACTGCGGTGATGAGTTTTTACAAAATTCATTTGTGGCGTAAAGGTATATAAGCAACCTGGACGTTTTAGTGGGTTGACCATGTCTGCGTGCGAGTCTTCCAATAATTGGTATTCAGGCCCAGATTGCCAGGTTTGAGGGATATCTTCTTTTTCTTGTACATTTACAAATACACCACTATTTCCTTCTTTTTCAAGTTTCCATTCAAATCGTAATTCATAATCAGAATATTCTTTATTCGACATTAAATCTCCTTTTTGAGCATTACTTTCAGGATCGCAGTATAATTCTTCATTCCTGATCACCCAAGCCGAATGGTTAGAATCCTGATTGTAAATATGCCATTGCGACATGTTCTTCCCATCAAATAATAGTTGCCATCCTTCCTTTTGTTCTTTTTCAGTCAGTGTGTTTTGCGTTAGCGTATTGTCCCCATTACACGAAGATAGCATCGCGATTGTCGCGCATGTAACTAAGCATTTTGATACTAAATTTATTTTAATCATAACTTGTTTTTATATGTGCAATATTATGCAAATAATATTAATAATTCATATTTTGAGTCTTAATTGTGTTCAAATTGTTGCAAATATTGATAAAATTGCAATAAGTTTAAGCTATTTATCAACGATTCTTCTGCCGAAGTATTGCTATTTTTCAACATATACCTGGCATGTTTTCCGTCTCGATAAAGTTCATTGACTAAACCAAGTACTAAACTGACTGTTGATGACCTTTTAAATTTATTTTTTACAGGTTCGCTCATAATGATTAAAAAGGTTGTACTCGAAGGTATAAGTCTTTTCTATCGACTTTACTACCACTGTGATATTAAATACAATAAAATTATAAATAATAATTTTACAACGTAATCACAAATATTGTCTTTTAGTATTGATTACTGATGGATAAATCCTTGATTTCATACTTTAATGGAGCTGTGATTTGAAGAGGGAGCTTGAGTTTTTAGGTAGGTATAATTTTCTGCGCAGATTTTAATGATTACCATAATATATAGTGGAATTGTTGAGAATTATTTTCAATTCTTTCATAAATATTAATCTATAGTATTGATTACTGAGGGATAAATCCTTGATTCCATATTTTAATGGGACTGTGATTAGAAGAGGAAGGTTGAGTTGTTAGGAAGGTATAATTTTCTGAGCAGATTTAATGATCAACATAATATCAAGTGAAATTTTCGATAATTATTTTCAATATTTTTACAAATATTACCTTATAGTATTGATTACTGACGGTAAATCTTGGATTCCATACTCCAATGGAATTTGCAAGTGGAAGAGGGGCGATGAGTTTAGATGATCTGAAATGATCTGTTCTTAGACTCTGAACCTATCATTCCAGATCACTTTTTTATAAGCTTTGTTCGGGAACTGTTCGACTGCTGTTCGAGAGCGCTTCGACTGCTGTTCGAGACAGGTTCGAGACTTGCTCGGGAAGACTTCGACAGTTGTTCGACTGGGCTTCGACAACTTGTCGAAGAACTGCCGAACACCTGCCGATAAATTGTCGAATCTATCCCGATTCAGTCTGGATTTAATACCGAACCTGGTTCGAAGGACTGCCCTTGCTGTTTCCTTTATTAGACCTTAATACTACCGATTTTGATCGGCAATGAAAGTGTCTTCTCTCATCTGCTATCATGTACGATCATTACTCTTTTTCCTTTGATTTTGCTTCTACTTTAGTTCTCGATATCAGCAACGACCGGCATGCAGGTCACAATGTAAATAGTTTAAAATTAATACAATGGCAAGATTTTTAAAAGGTATTGTAGGCGCGTATTCAGGTAAAGTGGGAAGCGTCGTAGGGAGTTCATGGCGAAGTGTAGATTATGTCAAATCGCTACCAAAAATCACAGGTAAAAAGGCTACGGTTGGGCAGATGGAACAGCGTACAAAATTTGCTTTGGCGGTTGCTTTTCTCTCGCCGATCAAAGATGTGCTCAACCTGGGGTATTCGGATAAACTGCAGGGAAAAGCTACAGGATACAACAAAGCATTGCAGTTTTTGCTCAACAACGGTATAACAGGGACTTATCCGAGCCTGGAAATTGACTATTCGAAAGTGGTGATCTCCAAAGGTGCGCTCTCTAATTTAATGGGGGTAGAATGGGCGGAAATCAATGCGGGTGAACTGGAGATTTCCTGGTCTCCGGAAATCAATAAGTTCAACGCTTTTGCGGATGATTCAGTGGTGTTGCTCATGTACAATAAAACGAAGAATTTCTTCAGTATCATGGAGTCGGCAACGCGTCTGGATGCATCGTTATCGCTTCCGTTACCGGTCAGCTATACGGGTGATACTTTGGAAGGATGGATCTTCACGGGACACCGTGATGGCGTCAAAACTTCTTTGAGTTATTACCTCGGTGAACTGGTTTTAGCATAACCTGTAGATCTATTTTTAGGGAGGTGAACCCACGGGTTCGCTTCCCTAATCTCTTAAATCCAAAAACGATGAACTTAAAATTAATCCGTACTAAAAAAGGGAAGGAGAGTACGTTGTCTGAACTATATCTCGAAGGGAAGTTTGTAGGCTATGGTTTGGAAGATGCGGTTCGCGAAACGAAAATTAAAGGAAGCACCGCGATTCCGTCTGGTAAATACCGGCTCGGCTTCAATACTTATGGCGCTATGAATGCACGCTACCGCAAAAGATTTCCTGAACTGCACCGTGGCATGATCGAGATCCTAGATATTCCAAATTTTAGTTATGTCTATATCCATATCGGCAACAATATCGGTGATACCTCCGGATGTGTGCTGGTCGGAAATAAAATGGCTTTCGTAGATGGTGATTATGAGATCTATCAGTCTAAAAAGGCATACGTAGCGCTCTATGAAAAATTGGTGGAAATGATGCTCAAAGGGGAAGTGTTTATTGAAGTAACGGGATAACATAGTGACATAGTAAAGAGTAATGGAGTGACAAGTAACGAAGTGAATGGTGACATAATATGTTTTGTGCCTCTGTCGCCGGCACAGGCTCGTCACTCATGCCGTGACAGGCAATTACTTTTTTTCGTTAAGGATTTGATTTTATTGGCACTCAAGATTCTCTTCGAGGTTTTCCTTGATGAAAAAAGTAATCAAAAAAATCAAGGCTGCATTCCTTTATGCTATTTCACCTTGAATAGGCTAAATGAATTTAAACTCGTTTCACTCAAACAGAAATTCATTTTTAACGCCTTTTCCTCGGTGAAATTACGCAGTCGGAATACTAGGTCTTTTAATAATTAAAAACATGAAAAAGATAATTCAAAAAATAAGTGCGGCGTTGCAAGTGGTTTTGCTGGCGCCGATTAAACTGTCGGGAAAGGCACTGAACATTATTAAATACATTGCGCTGGGGCTTGGTGTGGTGGAGACCGTGCTGGATGATAAGGATGAAAAAGGAAAGGAGGTGCGGGATGAAATGGAATGATATCCGTATCGGTACTCTTGGTGGTACGCTCTGTTCGATCTGGGCAAGTTTTTCGCTCGCTGATGTTACGCATACTGCCTTGATGGCTGTAGTCGGGACAGTGGTCAGTTATGTGACGAGCCGGCTACTGGGAAGAATGAGGAAGAAGTGATAATGATGCAGGAGCAGGCAACTAGGGTACTTGCTCCTGTAAATGAGTTAAGGAGAACTCAATTTTGCTAAACTGTATTTAGTGTATAGTATCTTATCCTATAAAAAAATCAAGGGTTTTTTACAAAATCCAATAATATTTTCTTCTGTTTTTTTATAAAACCTGCTCTGTCTTTTTTTACAGCATTAATAATCTCTTTCCGTTCAACGGGTATCGTGTAATATTTATCTGCCCATAATTGCATCTCAATCAATAACGGGAGTAAATCTATTCCCTTTTTAGTAAGCATGTATAACACTTTTGCTTTACTTTACGGATGTTCTAATTTACTGATCAAACCATTTTCTTCGAGCATCAACAATCTTGACGCCAAGATATTCGTTGCGATCTTTTCCTCAGATTTTAAGAAGTCGCCATACGTGCATTGCTTCGATAGCATCAAATCCCGGATGAGCAGTAATGACCACTTATCTCCTAAAATATCTAATGAACAGCTGATAGGGCATTGCGATCTATTTTTCATCATCATGTACTTTTTTTAAAAAACACTTGCATTTTGCAAGTTGATATTTATATTTGCACTTGCAAAATGCAAGTAAATTTACGAGAATAAATTATTAATACCATGGAAAACAGTGCAATTTTTGATTCTTGCCATAAAAATGGATTACAATTACGTAACCGTATGCAGGTTTATGAAGTATATCCACCTTTGGTCAATACGGATTTTTCCGCAGAAATAGGAGTGGCGAATGGTATTCCTGCCTCAGCGGTTGCTGACGAAGTATTTTTGGCTTTAGAAAAAAATCAATTTGATGTACCTGTAGGAGATTCCAAACTATATTTCCAGCAAACTAAATAGTCACTTTTTACGGTTCTTCATTTTGTTAACGAATGAAGAACCACTTTAAGCAATTTATATCAATTATGAAATTAAAAGGAAAAACAATACTAATAACAGGGGGAACATCTGGAATAGGGCTGGAGGCCGCAAAACAATTTTTAGAAAAAGGTGTTCATGTCATTATTACAGGACGAAATCAAGCTAAATTGGATGCAGCAAAAGCAATGTACCCCGGTGTCATTCCGATTAAAAGTGATGTCGCTTCTGAGGAAGAAGCACAGTTACTCTTTAAGGAAATCGAAAAACTCGGTGGAATAGATATTTTATATAATAATGCCGGAGTTGGAGTCGAACCTTCTAATCTCGGGATTTCAGATGTAAAACATCTGCAAGGAGCCGCCTATGAGATGAATATCAATTATTTAGGCGTTATTCGTTTGAATAATCTTTTTCTTGATATGTTGAAGTCAAGACCTGAAACTGCGATTATCAATACCACATCGCTGTTGAGTTATGTACCTTCTTTGCTTGAGGCAACTTACTCATCATCGAAGACTGCGCTTGCATTTTATACAACAGCTCTACGTGCACATCTTGGAATTTTAAAAAGCCATGTGAAAGTATTCGAGCTTGTGCCGCCACTTGTTGCTACAGCAATGACTGTAGATAGAAATGATCCTAAATTAAGTCCCGAAGAACTGGTAAAAGCTTTAGTTGCCGGATTAGAGAAAGACCGCTTTCACATTCGAGTGGGCTCTTCCAAATTGGTTTATATTTTAAATCGTATCTTCCCTAAACTAACTTTTAATCTTGTTAACCCGAAGAAAATAAATCCCTTATTAAAATCCTGATCAATGAAAGCATTTCGCATTAACCGATATAGTAAAACGGATACGTTACAACTTGTCGAAGTTCCAGCACCCAAGATTAAAGAGCATGAAGTATTGGTTGAAATCTATGCCGCCAGTATCAATCAATTGGATGCTAAGTTAAAACATGGCGATTTCAAATTATTATTACCCTATAAAATGCCTCTTATTCTAGGTCACGATGTGGCAGGTGTTATCGTGCAGGTTGGTTCAAAAGTGAAAAACTTTCAGGTCGGCGATGAAATCTACTCCAGGCTTCCCGATTTTAGTATTGGTGGTTTTGCGGAATATGTTGCCGTAGATGGAAATGATATTGCTTTAAAACCGACGAATATGACGATGGAAGAGGCCGCTTCGATACCACTCGTCGGTTTAACCGCCTGGCAGGCTCTTGTTGAAATTGCTCAGATTAAAAAAGGTCAAAAAGTATTTATTCAGGCCGGATCAGGTGGAGTAGGAACGATTGCTATTCAATTGGCTAAATATTTGGGTGCAACGGTGGCGACCACTGCGAGTAAAAATAGTTTTGATTTATTACAGTCGCTCGGTGCAGATCTTTTGATTGATTATAAAACTGAAAAATTTGAAGATATACTCAAGGATTATGATGTTGTATTGCATAGTCAGGATACCAAAACATTGGAGAAATGCTTCGGTATTTTAAAACCAGGAGGGAAAATTATATCAATTTCGGGTCCTCCTACTGTAGATTTTGCTCAGCATCTGGGTTTAGCCTGGTATATGAAATTAATAATAAGTTTATTGAGTAGGGGCATAGAAAAAAAAGCAAACAAACTGAAAATTGACTACACTTTTCTATTTATGCGCGCAAACGGCCAACAATTAACCGAAATAACGAAATTGATTGAAGCTAATCAGATAAAAGGAGTTATAGATCAAATTTTCCCATTCGAAAAAACCAATGATGCACTGACCTATGTGGAAAGCGGCCGTGCAAAAGGCAAGGTTGTTGTAACCAGATCTTTAAAAGATTAATCTGCTTGGATATAGTGACTTGAATCAATGGAGAAAAATCTTTGATTTTATACTCAAGAAGAGGGATGATCATGGATTATATGTTTGGGTTCTTATTAATTTGTTTTGAAATGTAAATTTTCACCGTATTGTTTACTATAATTGTGAAACAATGAAAGATCGAAAAAAGATAGCGGTAAAAGATAAACTGGAAATTCAAAGACTAATAAAAGTTGTTGATTTTGACTTATCCAAAAATATTACCAGACCGCATAAGCATAATGGCTATTTAGAGCTCGTTTTTCTATCTTCTACGTCGGGGAAGCATATTATTGATGGTCAGGAATCAATTATAAAGACACCTTGCTTACTCATTATTCAGAAAGATAATGTACATCATTGGGAGCTGGTCAATCCGGTAAAGGGTTTTGTACTGTTGATAAAAGATGCTTTTGTAAGCCAAAGTTTGGATCTGGAAATAAATCGCCTGGTCGGGAGTATTTGCAGTTTTAACACTATATACTTCGATGAAGGTGCAGTTTTTGAAAATCTACTGAAACTTTTAGCTGTGGAAGATAATAAAATTTGCCAAGAAGGCTTGTTTAAAGCTTTCTTGGCAAAAGTTTTAGAATGTAAAGCCAGTTCAAAACAGGCTAAATCTACACAGCAAAATCTTTATGACCGATTCTGTGATTTACTCAACAAGGAGGTCAGAGTGGTAAACCACGTTGCCCACTACGCTTCTCAGCTGAATACGAGCCCGCAAAACCTCAGTGCTAACTGTAAGATCAATGCTGATCTAACTGCTTCGGAGGTATTAGCAGGATATATCATAAAGGAAGCCAAAAGACTGTTGTTTTACACAGCAAATTCAATATCAGAGGTCGCATATGCCTTAGGTTTTTCTGATAAATCAAATTTTTCCAAATACTTTAAACGTTATACAGGTATGACTCCTTCTGAATTCAAAAAACAAGAAAATTAGAATTCTTTTTCTCCGAATTCGCTTTTCGGTAGTTTAAATAATTTATTCAGTTTATGCATATTGAAACTTAAATTAAGCAGAACAATATTTTTCTCATATATGTAGTTTGTCGTTGTATAGAAATCATTGGAGTAGGTGGTAATGCGCTGTTCGTTTACACCCCAGTCACCAAGCTCAATGAATTGCCATTGCAATTGAGCCGTTAAGGCTCCCTTCCAAAAAGCTTTACTTAAATTAAAGTTCGGTACGATAAATCGGGAGTCCATGCCTTGTACGGTGGGTTTTTCCGATAGATAATTTACCTGTATTCCTGTACTCCAGTTTTTTAAGAAATCAGCCTGAATGCCAGCATTAATGGAGTAAACCCAGTCCTGATTTGTTCTGGTATCCTGATAATTTAACACCTGTCCTGAAATTTTGTAATGGTATACATTTAGCCCACCATTAACCTTCAGCCAGGAAATCAATCGACCTTCGCCACCTAGCTCTGCTCCATATCGAGAGGCATAATCGGCATTTGTAAAGACACGGCGAAGAATGGTATCTGCATAAACGGAATTTACTCTTTGGATCGGATTTTTGGTGTGTTGGTAATAGCCGTTAAAAAAAATGCTTCCTGTTTTTAGTTTTTTAATCAGACCGCTTTCGGTATTCACAGTGAACTCGGGTAATAATTCCGGATCTCCCTGTTCTAAGGTTTCGGAGTGTTCCCGTTCTGGAATAGGATTCAGCTCGAAGTTATTGTTACGCTGCACCCGTCTGGATGCCGCTACTTTCCATGACCAACCGGATCCCAGATCGTGCATTAAATTAAAGGTTGGATATAGCTGATGAATAGCATAGGGATATTTCTGCTCCGTATGGAGTAAATGCAGATCACGCTGGTAATATTCGTAGCGGAGACCTAGGGACAGCTGGGTAGCTGAAAATTGCTGATTATACTGTGTGAAAATAGCATGTACACGATTGGTCGCTGTTAGTTTACCGGTAAATTCTGGAACTAATTGCGGGTTGCCGCTGCCATTTTGAGAAGCGTAATAGTCGAAACTTCCTTTTTGGTTATCATTCCTCAGCTGGTAACCGGTCGATAATTCCTGATGATCAGATTTCCAGGTGTGCTGTAGGGAAAGTCTTAATCCATGAAGTGGATTTTTATACTTATTGTGGGTCCACTGTACTGTATCCACATCATGCTCGATATTTCCATTTTTGGTTGAGCCATAAATATGAGCATATTCATAGATAACACCCATTTGAAGTGAATTAGCGGTGTTGATTTTATATTGATAATTAAAATCAAACATGTAAAATTCTCCTTGTTTATTCTGGAGATTAGAATTGAAATAGTCTGTTCGGGCTATTTCCTCACCTGTAGATGGACGGATGGTCCTGTTGTTATAGTAAATATCGGCAAGTCGATCTTGAAATTTTCTGGAAGCTAGCATACCTAAGCTCACAGCATGTTTGTCGGATAGGTCATAGGTACCATTCAACCTAATGCCGAAGTTGTATTTATCAAAACTTCTTTCACCTTTTGAAGGGAAAAAAGTCTGACGGTCTCCAATGACTGTATTGACATCACCTTCTCTAAATCCAGCATTGTCATTTCTGAGATAATTTACGGCACCATTTAATGCTAATTTTTTCTTTTTGTATTGGAAACCAATGTCGCCTCCAAAACGCTTTTGGGATTCACGATTATTATAGTCATCTATACTCGGTAAACCGGTTTGAAGATTGACTAACCAGGAAAGCCCATCGGCAGTAGATTTTTTTGTTTTTAGATTGATGATGCCACCTTTGCCATCCGGATCAAACTGGGCGGTAGGACTGGTGATATATTCGATTTCGGTAACATCATTGGCCGCTATCTGATTTAAAATAGTTACAGGATCTAGGAAAGAGGGTTTCCCATTTATTAGTACAATAACACCCGTGTTGCCACGCATGCTGATATTGCCACTCGCATCAACCGATGCTGAGGGTAAATTTTTTACAATATCCAATGCAGTGCCACCTGTGGCATTTTTGTATTGACTTGCCATATACGCCTGTCTGTCACTACTGTGTTTTTGTGTTGCTGTATTGGCAGTAATGGTTAGCTCTTGAAGATTTTGGCCTGCTGCAGCCAGTAATAGGGGTCCAATATCAATTTTCTTTTGATCCTTGATTTCAATAGACTGGTGTATTTGCTTGTAACCGATGAATTTAACGTTGATTTTGTATCTTCCCTTCTTGATATTGGAAAATTGAAAAGCTCCAAGTGAATCTGTCATCATTCCATCAATTACTTTGTTGTCGGCATCAAGTAGACCAATACTGGCATAAGGTATTGGACTGTTTGATAAGGAGTCTTTAACCTGACCGGAAAGTTTTATGCTTTGGGCAATTCCAAATTGAACTGTTAATAAGAAGTAAAGTGCAATTAAATATCTAATCATCGGGCTTAAGTTTGCTCAAAAATAGAAAAGATAAGAAGTTTTCAACTCTGGATGGAATATTATACCCTAATTTTTTCAAATGCACTTTTTTATGAAGTTTGTTATCTCTTTTTAATCATAAGTCTACTTTTGGCGGTCTAAATATTCTGGATATGATGGTATAATTCTAAATCCTTTTAATTTTTTTAACTAAACTTTATGTTGAACCTACAATAGCAAATTTAGGTACACAATAAAAAACAAATAGGTAATGGCGTAATCGTTTTTCTATAAAAATTAGGGATTTATTGGCATTCAAGAATCTCTTAACTTCTCTCCAGACACAAAGGGAGTGGGAAGGCGATGGGAATCAAAAAGAAAGGAGCCTATATGTCATAAGCTCCTTTCTTTAATTAAATGTGAAAGTCCAGTACGGTTTTTTATTGTACCGATATGTTTCCGATATCTTTAACACTTCCTTTTACAACTTGAACACCTTCAACACTTTTGTTGATATAACCAGCTGCCGAAGGTTCGATATTTACCTTATAGGTTCCTTCCGGCATTCCAGGGAAATAAAATTTTCCGGCAGAATTGGCTAATGTTCCTACAGTATCTGTTCCGCTGATCGCAAATACATGTGCCAATGAAGCCGCAGGACTAACAGTACCTGCTATCGCTCCAGAAACAGCTACAGGAACTGCACGGATAACAGGTTTAAGCAGATATCCACCGTTACCTGTTTTTACAATAGATTTTGAAGCATCAAAATCAAGTAACAAAGTATAGGCTACATTAGGAACCAATTCGTCCTGAACTTTAATTTTAACACCAGAAGATTGTCCACTTGGTGTTTTTAGTGGGTGTGCAATACCATCAACCCAAATTTGATTTCCTTCGTCCTCAAGTTTGAGTCTGATTTCTTGGATCATGCCCGAAGGTACATCATCGCCCGCGATTATGGTGTCTTTTCCCATGGTATAATCCAAGATATTAAACGGATCCCCGTCAACATCAATACGCTCAGTTCCTGAACTCGTGCGAATTTCAATTTCATCTATGTTCAAATGAATTGCATCATAATAACCAGGTGCGTCTGTTATTTTAACAGTCACGGGGGTTCTTTGTGTCGACGGATTATCGTCTGTGCCACAGCTGCCAAGTAACGAAACAGTTGCAAGTGCAACAATAATAGAATTGATTTTCATAGTTAGTAGTAACTTAATTCCAAACGGTTTTGCAAATGCTATGCCAAGTGCTGATTTGCTCTTTTCGTTGCATAAAAAAGTTCTGGAAATAAGCTCAAAATTATTGTTCCAAGCTTTATTAATGCCTTCTTAATGTACTATACAAGAATAATACTGGTCTATTTGAAAAAACTGTGGTATAATTTAACGATGGGTCAGTTTTAAATATGACTTTCCTATCTTTTGGGAAATTTAAATCACTTGAAACTACTAGCATAGCAATTTCGAAGTTATCTCTGGAAGCAGAAAAAAATCATATCCGTATCGGTACTCTTGGTGGTACGCTCTGTTCCATCTGGGCAAGTTTTTCGCTCGCTGATGCTACTCATACTGCATTCATGGCTGTAGTCGGGACAGTGGTAAGTTATGTGACGAGCCGGTTGCTGGGAATGTGGAGGAAACGTTAATTAAGTACTAAAAGGTATTGTGACTTACATATTTTGCAGTAAGCACTTTCGGGTGCTTACTTTTTTAAAGCTCATTAACTTTAGAAGTAATTTCCTGACCAAACCTTTGATGAAAATAGAAATATTTTAACTTTAATCGTTATATTATGAAAAGCTAACACTGAGCTAAACCCGCACCAGTTTTTTATCTTGGCTTTAATAACGAAGAGTGTGAAATTTCTTATTATAATGTAAAAAGAGAAGAATATCTTGTGTTCAAATTTGATATTACTTTTTTTATATTAGATGAAATTCTTGTGATTAAAGGAAGTTGAAGTGTAGTATTATATTGTGTCCCTCAGTGTAAATCGCCAGCATAAAGTGGACTTATTACAAGAAATATACAGAAGAGCACCAGTTTATCCAATAAGACCAAAGCCACCTCAACAGTTAATGTAATATGAAATTAAATCAAATAAGTATAATAGCACGATTTGATCAAGAAAGAAGTAGAGAATTTAATATTGAGGCTTGGGCTATTGCTGAGCAATTCTGGTCAAATCTTACATTGACTGATAATAAATCGGTTCAGAAATGTAATATTCAAGTTTATGATCAAGATTCAATTTTTCCAAAAGGAGAAATTAAAAAAATTGGATCGATAGCATATACAGATATCGAAATTGATATAAAGGAATATTTTAAACTATCTGATAAGGAAAAGAAACTTCTTTTACTAAATATAGTTAGTGATGGCATGCAACAGATTGCATCGATTGAAAAGTGGAATATAGATGAAATTAGAGAAGCCTATAATAGATGTCTTGCCCAAAATCTTAATTATTATTTTTTTATAAAAAATAAATTTAAAAGTTCTCCTGACAGAAAATTTAAAATAGGATTATGGTGTGAATGGGAATTAAAATCTTGTAAAGTGTATGGTGTGATATTTTCTAAAAAAAATGAGCTAAAAAGATTTTTAATTTGGGAGTTAAGACCGTATGTTGCCGATGTTATTTATTATCTAGATTGGAAGTGGAAGGATAACTCCTCCATAATAATTAGTAATTCCAGAAATGAAATTGTCGAACTAATTTCATTAGACCTCTAAATGGTCTGTAGCTTTTTAATGGCAAGAAAACTCTTTAGGTATCGGTTCCGCATTTTTGATTATTTCCGCTTTTAAAGTGGTAAAAGCAACAGGTAGAGATTAATTCATTGTATTTAAATGCTAGGACGATTGGGTAACTGGAATTGTAACAAAGCAAACCCAGTTTAATTTTTATCTTGAACCTGTGTTTGGAAGTGAAATACTGTTGCTCGAATTACGATGAGCTATGAAGTGAAGTGGTGACGAGGTGAATAGTAGCGAAGTATTATGAAACTTAGTGACAATTGAAAGTTCGCTCTGGGGCTTAGTGTGGTGGAGACCCTCATATGCTTGAAGTTTTATTTCACGATGATCTAGTCCGGAATGATAGGGGAGTTAATTTAAATTTTAGAGTCTCCTCCTGATTTTTGATCATCATTTTTGATATTGGAATCATACTTTTCCTTTTGCGAATTGCTCTTGCCGAACTTCCATGAGAAGTTAATACCGAAGGATCGAAATGGAATAGCGAAATTTCCATGCTGTTCATATAGATCGGTTTTTGCATAAGAACCCAGATTCTTTATTTTTTGAAATGGATCGACCATAGTAAGCCCCAAAGTGCCTTTCTTCTTCAGTATTTCTTTCTTCACACCAAGATTCCACATATTGAAAGAGGCATAATACCCTTGGAATGTTCGCTCTGGAGCATCAAAAAATAAAAAAGACTCGGCTATCCATCCTTTTTTCAAATCTACAGTAGCGCTGATAAAGGTCTTGTAATTGATGAAAGTCTTATTTGCCTGATGTGTTAAATTACTGTATAGATCTTTGGGCTGTATATGGTAGGTATATAGATCGATGTTTCCTCTCAATGTTAATATTTTAAAAAAATCGACGGATGCAAAAATATGAGCACCTAATGATTGTGTTTCGCCGATGTTGGCGAAAGTCTGCAATACGGTTGGCTTGTCGTTATGTATGGTATTCCTATAGATAGATTCAATGACATTGCTGTTTCTTCTGTAGTATAGCGAAAGATTAATCATGCTTTTTTTCATATTGAGATGTGTGCTCAATTCCATGTTATGCGACAGTTCAGGGGCTAATTGCGGATTTCCCTGTAATTGGTTGACAGGGTCTGATTCGTTTCGGAATGGATTGAGAAAATACAGACTGGGGCGCTGCATGCGCTGGTTATAACTGATTTTGAGATTGAACTGTTCTGAGATTTTATAGGAGATCACTGCGCTAGGGAGAATATGGTACTGCTGATCATGAAAATCAGCTTGCTGATCGATTGCTTTAATTTCTGCTCCTGTATACTCGTATCGAACTCCGGCTTTAAGGTCAATTTGTGTATTTAAAGGGATCTGTAGGGTTGAATAGATGGCCCCTACATCTTGCCTGTAATTGAACTTGTAAGTTTTCTGACTGACATTTAAATAAGTATTATCCTGTCCGATTGTATCCACTTGAATAGCCGATTGGATGTCTCTAAGTATGACTTTTGCTCCGAATTCTAAGATCGCTATTTTAAAGGGATGCGTATAATCCAGCTGCATGGTTATTTCTTTATTTAGCCCTGTGTTCAGTCCTCTTTCATCAGGACGAAAATTGTACTGCATAAAGGAAGATTGATAATTTGTATTGGCGTTATTTTTAGATAATTGAACTGAAAAGTTTAATTCTTGATTTTTCTTCTGAAATTTTCGGATGTAATCGGTACTCCATTCAAATCCTCCGAATCCAACATGGCTATTATTGGTACTGCTGATAGGGGCACTTGCTGCATAGCTCGTCTTGAGCAGATTGTCTGTTTGGATAGTGAGCTGATGTATGTTGAAATTGGAAATGAGGAGATTATTGGAATCAAGTTCATAATCTAATGATAGGCTCCCTCTTAATCCGTTCCTTTTGTTCCGGCTTTCGGTTTCTTGTTCAATAAACGATTCCGTATTCAAAAGTTTTTGATCAAATGTAATATGTGTATTGACCGGCCAGCTCCAGGAATTTCCAAAATTTCCGTTAATTCCTAATTTACTTTTTCTGATGCTGATATTTCCATTAAAATTATTCTGCCGGGTGCCTAGACCACCGGAATATGATCCATGTACGCCTTCTGTATTATTTCGTTTGGTATTAATTATAATTATACCTGACGGTCCTTCGGCGTCAAATTTTGATGATGGGCTGGTGACCACCTCTACATTCTTTATCTGATCGGCAGGTATCATTTTTAAAGCATCTGCAACATTATTGTTCATGGCTGCTGAAGGCTTTCCATCGATTAATATGCGCACATTTCGATCTCCTTTAAGGGATACGTTGCCTAATGCATCCACAGATAATAGCGGTACTTTTCGTAATGCATCAGCGGCATTTCCGCCAGACAGGGTAGGGTCAAGTGCTGTATTATAAATAAGCCGGTCTGTTTTGATTTGAACAAGCGGTGTTTTATGGTATACATCCACCAGCTGCAACTGATAATTGGCTGGAGACATACCGATCATTCCTAGAGCAACATTTTCGTTTTTGATGTGAATTGAGTGCGTTGTATTGTTAGCATAACCCAATGCGCTCAATTTTAAAAGATAATTGCCGGGCTGAACTTCTGTGATTTTAAAATAGCCTTCTTCATCACTTATCTCTAATTTAATCGGTTTGCCATGCGGAGTAGATACGTTATATAAAGAGATGTTTGATGCTGAAATCTTTTTTTCTGTTAAAGAATCCACTACTTTTCCCGTGATAGTTTGACCGCTATGCTGCTGTTTTATTTGCCCAGACGTAAAGTTCGCCATGCTTAAAAGCAGGAGCAGTACTACTGGTTGCATTATATAAAGTACCTTATTTTTTTTCATAATCATTGTTTCCCCAAATGTTCAAACTTTGTAGGACACCGTGAATTTTATTACGCCAACGGTGCGGGAAATGATGTTAAACTAAGATTTATAGATTCACGTAATATTAGGTACCATTGGTGTAAAAAATTATAAAATGGTTATTAAATTTTTAAATTTGGGTATGACGAATAGAAGGCTTTTGAGCATCGTTTTATTTTTTTGGCTGATTTCATTTTTATACCTTATAATCGGAGCAATTTTATTTTCAAGATCATCCTTTGAAGGAGTGATATTGATTGTGTTTTCGCAATTACTTTTATTGGGAGAGATCATCGTCTGTCTGTTCTATATTTTCCCAAAGTTCTGGCGTGCGGATAAAGCTATTTTCTTAACGGTTAGCGTTGTGCTGTTACTTTTAACCATTGTATTATTGAGGTATTCGTTCGAAGAAGTACTCTTTGTGAAGTATCTTGGATTCAAACCGAATCTTCACCTTGATCCTTATTATTTCATCTACGATAACTTTTATTTTTCTTTGCCCGGAGTTTTTATTGCTTTGATTGTATTTCTGGTCGCAAAATCTTTTGAGGTTGAAAAAAAGAACAAAGTGCTTCAGGCGGGGATGGAACAGGCTGAATTGAATATCTTGAAATCGCAGCTCAATCCTCATTTTCTATATAATACTTTAAATTATATGTATTCCATAGCATTGCCTTTATCCGAAAATTTATCAACTGCGATCCTAAAGCTGTCGGATACGATGCGGTACACGCTTGCGCAGAATAAGCGGGATATGCTGACGTTAGCTGAAGAAGTCGTGTTTATTGAAGACTATATTGCGCTGCATAGCATGCAGTTTCATCCTAATTTTTACCATACATTTTCAATAACGGGAGCAATAGACAGGCTCTTATTCCCACCTTTATTGCTTGCTCCATTTGTGGAGAATGCCATTAAACATGGCATAACACATGTTGAAAAGCAACCGGTCAATATCCGTTTAAATGTAACACCAGCAATATTGGAATTTGAAGTTTCCAATTATATCAATAAACAGTTTCAGGAAAAAGGCAGTGGTATCGGAATCGCCAATGTTAAACGGAGACTTGAAATTTTATATCCGGGAAAACATACCTTACATATGGAGAAGAATGATCTGGTTTATCGCGTATCTTTAATTGTGAAATTATGATGAAGGGTGGGGTAGATCGTATTACATACCGGTGCATAGCACTGGATGATCAATTGTATGCGACGGGAATTATTGCAGCATATATCGATAAAACCGCGGACCTGACTTTAATAAAAGCGACCGATGATGCATTCGATGCTTTAAATATGATCATGAGCGGACAGGTCGATCTTATATTTTTAGATATTCAGATGCCAATGATAAACGGTATTCAATTTCTTAAACGTTGCGGAAATAAATGCAAGGTTATTTTAACGACTGCTTATCCGGACTATGCACTGCAGGGTTTTGATCTGGATGTAGTAGACTATCTGCTGAAGCCATTTTCCTATGAACGTTTTGAAAAGGCTGTAGATAAGTTTCGGTTATTACAAATAGCGTCCATGACTCCACAGATTGAAAATGACTATCTGTTACTAAAAGGTGATGCTAAAAATAAATATTATCAGGTTAAATATTCAGATATCATGTTTATTAAGGGTTTGAATAACTATATATCCGTCTACACGAAGGATCAGCACATCATTACTTATATGAATCTGAAAGAAATCATTAATCTGATACCTGCCCGCCTTTTCTGTAGGGTGCATCGTTCCTATATAATCTCTTTTAAATATATCAAATTTATAGACGGAAATTCTTTGCTAATTGATGAAGAGAAAATCCCCATCAGTGAAAGCTATAAGGCTACATTTTATTCGAGATTGAAGGAATTTCGATAAGGGGTATGATGTATTTTATAAGGTAAATTTCAAAATGTTATCTTTTTTAATTTCTTAGTAGGGTATAACAAGGTCATCTAAAACATCTTTATATCGGTTTCGTTCGTGCTATTTTAATTGGTAGTATGATCACACTAAAAATCATAGCACTAATTTAAAAAAATCTCATTAACTCAAGTATTGTCGTAAGTGTAGTTCTCGCGAAAATGGAATTGTTTTAAATACTGTTTACTAAAATAAATAGATTTATTACTATTTATTTTAGTTTTTTATATTTATATTTGTGTTTGATAATCAATTAACCATGAATTATGATGAGGCAAAAATTAAGACGTGTTGATGATCCCTTGTGGAAATCGATACTGGAGCAGACTTTTGCAGATTTCCTCCGATTTATGTTTCCCGAAGCTGAATTGTTATTTGACTTGAATAAACCTTTTGAATATCTCGACAAAGAATTTGAGACCTTATTTCCGCCAGAAAAGAGTAATAAAGGTAAAAGATTTGTCGATAAGTTAGTAAAAGTCTATATGAAAGGTGGAGTTGAGCAATTTATCTTTTGTCATATTGAAGTGCAGTCCAATAAGGGTAATAATGATTTGGAAAAACGGATGTTTGAATATTATTATAAAATCACTGATCGATATCAAGTGCCAGTTTGTGCCATAGCGATATTGACTGATGAGAATAAACATTATAAGCCAAAGTTGTATGAACAAAGTTTTTTAGGAACGACTTTACGGTATGAATTCAATTACTATAAGATTCTAAGTCAAAATGAGGAAGATTTACGGTCTAATCCGAATCCATTTGCTGTTGTGGTATTAACGGCATTTTTGGCTATAATTAATAGTAATGCGACCGACGAAGAACTTAAAGATATTAAACATGATCTTTACGATCAAATGATGAAAAGGGATATGGAAAAGACTACACGTCAGGGTATTTATGATTTCCTGGCTTATTATGTTAGTTTTGAAGATAAAGAAATTTTTATTAAATTTGAACAAGAAATCGATACAAAATTAGGAAGGAGCACAACAATGGGTACACGTGAATATTTATTGGATAAGGCTAAGCGAGAAGGACAGGAGCAAGAACGTGGATTAGCGGCGGTACGCATCAAGAAATTGGAAGCTCTTGCTGAGGCTGAAAGGGAGAAAGCTGAAGTAGAAAAGTTCGAATCAGCTACTAAAATGTTGAATAGTGGTTTTGATATAGCGATGATTTGTGATATTTTATCTCTGACTCCGGAGCAAGTCGAAAAATTGAAATAAAGTTTTACTGAGCTAATATTAAAAAAGGTGCCTTTGGACACCTTTTTTTTGTTGATATCAATTCTCTTTTAGAATCAGTATTTGCGCAGGGGTGGCAGTGTTCCATAATAATATGTTTTCGGCTGTAATGTAGTGAAATATTGAAAAAGGGACATCGTTAAGACGTAACATATTGACGGAGTAACGGGACAAGGGAGTGACTAGCCGGTTGCTTGAAAGACTAAGTAAAAAGTGATTAAAAAGGAGATTCTTTATAGCGTCTCCTTTTTTGTTTATGGCTTTTAATATCTACTTCTTCTATTCAACTGTTTTCTGCAAGGAAGACGATTAAACAGCCCATAGCTGTGTTTCAGAGCTACGTTTTGAACATTTTTACCCTTCTTTTTAAGATCTGTTTCATTTTTTGAAAGCCTAAAAGTATAGTTTTGTTTTGCAATTGGAGATTCTGAAAGGCTCATTTGCAGACCAAACCATAAACTACTAAACTTAAATTTAATAAATGAAATTTTTTATTGACACAGCCAATTTGAACGATATTCAGGAAGCCCAAGACTTCGGGGTTCTCGACGGTGTAACGACCAATCCTACATTAATGGCGAAAGAGGGAATAAGCGGAGATGATCTTGTTAAGAAACATTACCTGGCTATATGTGCTATTGTGGATGGCGATGTCAGCGCTGAGGTGATTGCTACCGATTATGAAAATATGATAGCAGAGGGACAGGAACTGGCAAATTTAGATAGCAAAATCGTGGTTAAAGTACCCATGACTCAAGCGGGTATCAGAGCCATCAAATATTTTAGTAACAAAGGCATAAAAACCAACTGTACATTGGTTTTTTCTGCAGGACAGGCATTATTGGCTGCAAAGGCAGGTGCCACGTATGTTTCTCCATTCATAGGCCGTCTGGATGATATTTCTGTTGATGGGCTTGGTCTTATTAAAGAAATCCGAACAATATATAATCATTATCTCTTTCCTACGCAGATACTCGCGGCATCTGTACGTAATAGTACGCATATATTGGGTTGTGCCAAAATTGGTGCAGATGTTATTACATCGCCATTGTCGGCCATTCTTTCTCTTTTAAAACACCCTTTGACAGATAGTGGACTAGCTCAATTTTTAGCGGATCATAAACGAGTTGCTGATCAATATAAATAACGGAATAATGATGATTAGAAAAAACATATCTGAATTGAATGCAATCGTTTATCAAGTAAGAAGAGATATCGTCCGTATGGTGCATGCATGTCAATCGGGTCACCCGGGTGGCTCATTGGGCTGTACCGAACTACTGGTTGTGCTTTATTTTGAAGTTATGAATAGGAAAAGAGGGTTTGATCTAGATGGAAAAGGAGAGGATCTATTTTTTCTTTCGAATGGCCATATTTCCCCTGTATTCTACAGTGTGCTGGCGAGGGCGGGCTATTTTGAGGTGGCTGAACTAGCTACCTTTCGTAAGCTTGGTAGCCGTCTGCAAGGTCACCCCACGACACATGAAGGTTTACCAGGTGTGCGTATTGCATCAGGCTCTTTAGGACAGGGACTATCTGTGGCAATCGGGGCTGCACAAGCTAAAAAACTCAATCATGACGAGGGGCTGATCTATGTGCTTATGGGGGATGGTGAACTGCAGGAAGGTCAGGTATGGGAGGCTGCGATGTATGCGCCACATAATAAAGTGGATAACCTGATTGCCATCATTGATTATAATGGTGCACAGATCGATGGGGCGACGAATGATGTTTTGTCTTTGGGTGATTTGCGTGCCAAGTGGTTAGCTTTTGGTTGGCAGGTATTGGAAATACATCAGGGAAATGATATCGCTGCTATATTGGATGGTCTTGTTCAAGCGCAACAGCAGGCTCATCAAGGTCTTCCTACGGTTATTTTACTGCATTCTGAAATGGGAAATGGTGTCAGTTTTATGATGGGATCACATAAATGGCATGGAGTTGCTCCAAATAACGATCAATTGGCTGATGCTTTAGCACAGAATCCACAAACATTAGGAGATTATTAAGCAAAAAAATGAAAAAATATACATATAGCGAATCTAGGGATACCCGCTCAGGTTTCGGAGCGGGACTGTTGGAAGCTGGCCGTCAAGATGAACATGTCGTGGCACTTTGTGCTGATTTGATCGGGTCACTAAAGATGAACGATTTCATAAAAGAATTTCCGGAAAGATTCTTCCAGATCGGTATTGCGGAAGCCAATATGATGGGAATAGCGGCAGGTTTGACCATCGGTAATAGGATTCCGTTTACAGGTACTTTTGCCAACTTCGCAACCGGAAGGGTTTATGATCAAATACGCCAATCGATCGCTTATTCGAATAAAAATGTGAAGATCGCAGCCTCGCATGCAGGACTGACACTGGGAGAAGATGGTGCGACGCATCAGATTTTGGAAGATATAGGGCTGATGAAGATGCTGCCAGGGATGACGGTGATCAACCCTTGCGATTATAACCAGACCAAGGCCGCAACGATTGCAGCAGCAAAGTATTTCGGTCCTGTATATCTCCGTTTTGGAAGACCTGTGGTACCTGTCTTTACTCCAGAGGAACAAGAGTTTGTGATCGGAAAAGCGGTTATGATTAACGAAGGGAATGATGTGACCATTATTGCCACAGGACACTTGGTCTGGGAAGCTATTCAAGCAGGTGAGCTTCTAGAGCAATTGGGCATAGATGCGGAGATTATTAATATACATACCATTAAACCACTGGATGAAGAGGCAATTTTGAATTCGGTACGCAAAACCGGTTGTGTGGTGACGGCGGAAGAGCATAATCGATTAGGTGGTTTAGGAGACAGTGTTGCACAGCTGCTTGTCCAGAATATGCCGATCCCACAAGAATATATTGCTGTTGATGATTGTTTCGGTCAATCGGGAACTCCTGCACAGTTAATGGAAAAATATGGTTTAAATGCTGCGAACATCGTATCAGCAGTAGAGAAAGTGATTTCCAGAAAAATATATCAACGCGTAAAAGTGATTTAAAAGCTCAAAGCTGTTGGATGACATGGGCACAAAAAAAGCAAAGGAAACCAGCAACTTTAATACACATTAATATTCAATTATAACCAAATGATGATGAGAAAGCTCTGGACGATGCTAGTTATAGTCCTATCCATTTCTGTACTTAAAGCTCAAACCGATCAGGCACCTGAAGGATTTGATGTATATCAACCGGATATTTTACATGGGCAGTTAGATACCATTACTTATCCTTCTTCAACAGTGGGTGTAGAACGCACTGCTGTCGTGTATTTGCCCCCTGGTTTTTCGTCAAAGAAATCGTACCCGGTACTTTATCTTTTGCATGGCATAGGTGGCGATCAGTTTGAGTGGTTAATTAATGGTACACCTCATATTATTTTAGATAATCTGTATGCGCAGGGTAAATTGGAGCCTATGATCGTGGTATTGCCCAATGGCCGTGCCATGAGAGATGATCGTGCTATCGGTAATATTATGGATGCGGATAAAATAGAAGCTTTTTCAATATTTCAAAAAGACCTCATCCATGATCTCATTCCATATGTTGAAAAAACTTATCCTGTGCTTGCGAACCCTTTGAATCGGGCCTTATTTGGATTATCCATGGGGGGAGGGCAGGCTTTAAATTTTGGTCTAGGCAACTTGGATACATTTGCCTGGGTCGGTGGGTTTTCTTCCGCACCCAATACTCTAATGCCTGAACAATTAATCCCTCGTCCGCAAGAATTAAAAGACAAACTCAAGTTACTCTGGATCTCCTGTGGCGATCAGGATGGCTTAATCAATATTACAAACAGAACACATGTGTATTTGAAAAAGCATGAGGTACCGCATGTGTTCTATATCGAGCCGGGAGGACATGATTTTAAGGTTTGGAAGAATGATTTATATCAGATTTCACAATTATTGTTTAAAGAGCGCAATCTGGACAAATCATAAGATTTTGAGTAGATCCTATAGGCTATTTGGTTCCTGAAAACAGGGTTATAAGTTGACCAAAACAGCCTGATCAATAGGTTTAAAATAATAAGTAAAGGAAACAAAATAGCATGATGAGATTGATGGTAGCTCAATTATTTGCGATCATATGGATAGTAAAGCTGTCCATATTCGGCTATGCCGCATATGGACAGCCTAAAAGTTCATTGAAATTAAAATATGATCAACCTGTGGTTAATCAGATCTGGGAGCAGGCCTTACCGATAGGGAATGGACGCCTGGGGGCAATGGTGTATGGGATTCCAGAGCGAGAAGAACTGCAATTAAATGAAGAAACGATTTATGCCGGGGGACCTTACCGCAATGATAATCCGAATGCGTTAAACGCACTTCCTCAAATTCAGCAACTGATCTTCGCTGGTAAAACAGAGGAAGCAGACCGCTTAACAAACCAATCATTTTTCACCAAAACCCATGGGATGCCCTACCAGACGGCAGGTAGCGTCATTCTGAATTTTCCTGACCATAAAGATTACCAGAATTATTACCGTGAATTGGATATCGAAAATGCGGTTGCGCGATCGCGCTATACGGTAGATGGTGTCACCTATACGCGTCAAGTGTTTTCTTCTTTTGCTGATGATGTCATTGTGATGGAAATAACCGCTAGTAAAAAGGGAGCTTTAAATTTTGATCTCGAATATGCAAATCCTTCCAGGTGCAACATTTATAAATCCGGTCAAAGCCTAATTTTGGAGGGCAGTGGGACATCGCATGAAGGTATTGACGGAAAAATCAGGTATCAAAAGCATACTGCTGTTAAAAATAAGGACGGCCGTGTAACGCTCACGGATAATAAAATAATGGTATCCGGTGCGACAACAGTCGTGATCTATATGGCTGTTGCCACCAATTTTGTGAATTACAAAACCCTTGATGATCAGGAAGCAGTGCGGGCGGCCAGTACATTGGCAAAAGCTAAAGATAAGGCTTTTCAAACGGCATTGAAGCAGCATACCGCCATTTATAATAAGCAATTTGCACGATTCAAATTAGATCTTGGCCAGACAACCGGACAGGAAAATCTGACGACAACTAAACGGATTGAAAACTTCAAAACGACGCAAGATCCCGCTTTGGTGGCATTGCTGGTCCAATTTGGAAGGTATTTATTGATCTGCTCTTCTCAAGCAGGTGGTGAGCCGGCCAATTTGCAGGGGATCTGGAATAGATCGATGAATCCGCCGTGGGATAGCAAATTTACGGTCAATATTAATACCGAAATGAATTACTGGCCAGCGGAGGTGACTAATCTTTCAGAAACACATGATCCTCTATTTCAGATGATCAAAGACTTGAGCGAGAGCGGACGAGAAACTGCTCAGATACTGTATGGTGCTGAGGGCTGGGTCACACACCATAATACAGACCTCTGGCGGGTGACCAGTCCAATCGATTTTGCCGCGGCAGGTATGTGGCCCACAGGTGGGACATGGCTGACGCAGCATTTATGGGAGCATTATTTATACACCGGTGATCAGAAGTTTCTTATTGAAGTGTATCCTGTCATGAAAGGGGCTGCTGATTTTATACAATCCATATTGATTGCACATCCTAAGCATAAAGACTGGTTGGTCATTGCTCCATCCATATCTCCTGAGCATGGGCCGCTAACTGCGGGTGTGACTATGGACAATCAGCTGGCCTTCGATATGCTTACACGTACGGCATTGGCGAGCGAGATTGTGGATCAAGATACCGCTTACCAAGCAAAATTGCTTAAAGCAGCTCGACAACTTCCACCGATGCAGGTAGGAAAATATGCGCAATTGCAAGAGTGGTTAGAAGATCTTGATGATCCTAATAGTGACCATCGGCATGTATCGCATTTGTATGGGCTGTACCCAGGAAATCAGATCTCGCCCTATCGGACACCCCAATTATTTGAGGCAGCAGCTAACTCGTTGAAGTATCGAGGTGATTTTGCCACAGGTTGGTCCATCGGTTGGAAAATCAATCTTTGGGCACGTTTGCTCGATGGAAATAAAGCATATCAGATCATTGACAATATGTTGACCTTAGCAAACAATGAAAACCCAGAAGGACGGACTTATCCCAATATGTTTACCGCGCATCCGCCGTTTCAGATTGATGGAAATTTTGGTCTGAGTGCAGGAGTTGCTGAAATGTTGCTACAGAGTCATGACGGAGCGGTGCATATCCTGCCTGCTTTATCCGAATTATGGAGCGATGGCGCTGTTTCGGGTATTGTGGCTAGAGGTGGATTTTATGTGGATATGAACTGGAAAGACGGTCAGATTCGGAACATTGCTGTGACGTCAAAAATTGGCGGAAACCTACGTTTGCGATCTTACTGGCCACTTCAAGGTAAAGGATTGAAAAAAGCCAATGGTGAAAACTCAAATCATCTGTTAAATCCTGTCGCGGGAAAAGAAGCGCTAGTCTCAGCGCAAGCGAATTTGAAGGGTAACCATTTGAGACCAATCTTTGAATACGATATTGCTACTCAAAGAGGTGAGAAGTATGTTTTTAACGCACAATGATTGCTTTAAAAGCATGTGAAAGGAAAATATTGACGAACAGTAGGGAATAAAGAGTCCAAAAAAATTAATAGAAAAATAGAATATGTTATTATTAGGAATAGATTTAGGGACTTCCTCTATTAAAGTTTCGGTTATTGATGCACAGACCAATAGGAGAATCGTGTCTAATCAGTATCCCGATAGCGAAGCTGCAATTATTTCGGAACAGCAGGGCTGGGCGGAGCAAGATCCCAATCTGTGGTGGGAGTATACAAAATTGGCGATAAAAAAGCTGAACAATACAGGACTTTATAATCCGAAGTATATCGGTGCTATTGGAATTGCTTATCAAATGCATGGTCTGGTGATCGTAGACAAGGACCAGCGTCCACTGCGGCATGCTATTATATGGTGCGATAGTCGCGCAGTTGCAATAGGTGATCAGGCAATTTCTGATCTGTCCGCCACTGGTTTTTTAGACTCACATCTTAATTCTCCAGGAAATTTCACTGCCTCAAAGCTAGCCTGGGTGAAACAGAAGGAACCCGAATTGTATGCGAGGATACATAAATTCATGTTGCCGGGGGATTATTTGAGCATGTGTTTAACGGGTGAGATTAATTCCAATAGCAGCGCGATATCGGAAGGAATTTTATGGGACTTTAAGAATAACAGGATCTCGAAGACCTTACTTGATTATTACGGTATTGACCAGGATTTAGTTCCAGAAATTTTAGCTGTTTTCTCAAATTATGGAATGATCAAACCAGCAGTGGCAGATGAACTGAATCTTTCCAGGGATGTTTTCGTGAGTTACAAAGCCGGTGATCAGCCTAATAATGCACTTTCTCTGAATGTATTCGAACCTGGAGAAGTGGCTGCGACTGCTGGCACATCGGGTGTTATATATGCGGTGACGGATCAACTGGTGTATGATCAGGAATCTCGTGTCAATACATTTGCGCATGTCAACCATAATTCTTCGCAGACAAGCTTGGGAGTGCTGCTCTGTATAAATGGTACCGGTATCCAAAATAGCTGGATGAAAAAAATAACCGCACGGGGTAACGATTACGCGCAGATCAACCAATTGGCTTCTAATATTGCTATCGGTTCTGATGGTATCACGGTATTACCTTTCGGCAATGGTGCCGAAAGAATGTTGAAAAATAAGATGGTGCATGCCCACATCGAAAATATTGATTTTGTACGGCACGACGAAGCGCACCTGTGGCGTGCCGCTCAAGAAGGAATAGCTTTTTCATTCCGTTACGGTCTGGATATTTTGAGGCAGAATGGAATAGAACCCAAAGTAATCCGGGCAGGGCATGCCAATTTATTTTTAAGCTCCATATTTCAGCAATCTTTTGCAGGGGTAACACAGGTGGAAGTCGAGCTGTACGATAATGACGGAAGCGTGGGGGCAGCGCTGGGAGCTGGAATCGGAGCAGAGATATTTGCTTCGAGAAAAGAAGCTTTTGCCGGATTGGAGAAACATGCAATCATTGAACCTTCGCATATCACTTTATATGATGAATTGTATGAGAAATGGAAAGATAGTTTAAATAGGAAATTGTTAAATTAATTAAAAATGGAAGTATTATTAGGAAATCAGGAGTATTTCAAAAACATTGGACAGATAAAATATGAAGGGGTAGATTCGGATAATCCGCTCGCATTTAGATGGTATGATGCTGACCGTGTGGTAGCAGGAAAAACGATGGCTGAGCATCTAAGATTTGCATGTGCTTACTGGCATTCGTTTAATGGTAATGGATCTGATCCGTTTGGAGGACCGACACAGTTTTTTCCATGGGATGCCAAACCTACGATCATAGACCGGGCAAAAGATAAAATGGATGCCGCATTTGAATTTATGACGAAAATGCAATTGCCTTATTATTGTTTTCATGATGTCGATCTGGTTGACTATACGGATAATGTGGTTGAAAATGAACAAAATTTGGAGCGTATCGTCCACTATGCCAAGGAAAAACAAACACAGAGCGGAATCAAATTGCTCTGGGGAACTGCTAACCTGTTTAGCCATCACCGTTATATGAACGGTGCTTCAACCAATCCTGATTTTCATGTACTGGCGCATGGTGGTGCACAGGTGAAAGCCGCTATTGATGCTACGATTGCCCTTGGGGGTGAAAACTATGTCTTCTGGGGGGGACGTGAAGGATATATGTCGCTCCTGAATACAGACATGAAAAGAGAGCAGGACCATTTGGCCCGTTTTCTACATCTCGCAAAAGACTATGCTCGTAAAAATGGTTTCAAAGGTTCGTTCTTTATTGAACCTAAACCTTGCGAACCATCTAAACATCAGTATGACTTTGATGCGGCAACGGTGATCGGATTTTTGAGAAAGTACGATCTACTGGATGATTTTCAGTTAAACCTGGAAGTAAATCATGCGACGCTTGCGGGACATACTTTTCAGCATGAATTGCAAGTTGCTGCAGATGCGGGACTTTTAGGGTCTATCGATGCTAACCGTGGTGATTATCAAAATGGCTGGGATACGGACCAATTTCCAAATGATCTGAATGAACTGACCGAATCGCTATTAATTATTTTAGAGACTGGTGGCTTAAAAGGCGGCGGTGTCAATTTTGACGCTAAAATTCGTCGAAATTCAACGGATCCTGCCGACCTGTTTTATGCCCATGTCGGTGGAATGGACAATTTTGCTCGTGCTTTGGTCATTGCCGACAATATTCTTCAGAAATCAGACTACAAAAAAATCAGAGCAGAACGCTATGCTAGTTTTGATGCTGGTGCCGGTGCTGATTTTGAGCAAGGTAAATTGACATTGGAAGACCTCCGAAACTTTGCTGCTGAAAATGGTGAACCTAAACTTATTAGCGGTAAGCAGGAATATTTAGAAAATTTAATAAACCGTTATATTTAACCGCCTTTATTCGTTAATTGTTTTTTTTCGTTATAGTTATGGGAAGGGCTCTGGCTCTTTTCATAACTTATTTAAAACCTATTTTATAAAGCGCAAATCCTAAAAGTATCCATAACCCTAAACCCGGTTAGATCGCAACAATGTGGAAGGGAAGAAACTTAAATCTGTACTTTAATTTTTTAATACGAGAAAAAAAATATCATTGTTTTATGAGAATAATTGCCATCTTGTTCAGCTTTTTTATTTATCAGCATGTTGTTGCCAAGATCAAGCTTCCGGCTTTAATCAGCGACCGTATGGTACTGCAACGCGATGTCGATCTGAAATTGTGGGGCTGGGCAGACAGTGGCGAGAAAGTAACCATCCGTTTTCAGGGAAAAATTTACCATACACAACCTGATGCTGCTGGCAAATGGTCTGTGAGCCTGCCTCCGCAGCAAGCTGGGGGACCGTTTCTTATGGAAATTAATGAGCTTGTGATTCGGGATATTCTTATTGGCGATGTCTGGCTGGCCTCAGGACAGTCAAACATGGAAACCCCTATACTGCGTTTAGTGGATCGGTATCCCGAGATCAATGTGTCCAATAATCACATGATACGCTATTATAAAGTACCGACACAGGAAGTCGTACAGGAAAAAGAGCAGATTGCTTCGGGCGCAAAATGGTACTCAGCGACAGCTTCTGATGTGATCAATTGGACCGCCTTAGCCTATTTTTATGCGCAGGAAGCCTACCGCCATACGGGTGTTCCTGTCGGTATATTGGTGGCCAGTAAAGGTGGCAGTACCATTCAAAGTTGGATTAATCAAGCGCATTTAAAAGAATTCCCAGGGTTGACCGTCAATAAAGAAGCCTTGGCGGTTTTAGAAAATGTGGCTCTGGATCAAGGTGCCAATAAATGGTACCGTGCAGATTGGGATGATCGTGACTGGAAAATAGCAACGGTGCCAAGCCGCTGGAATGAAACGGGTCTAAATGTTAAAGGTACAGTGTGGTACCGTAAAGATTTTAATTTACCTCCTGATATGGAGGGCAAGCACGCTAAGCTTTACTTAGGAACAATGGTCGATCGTGATTCTGTCTTTGTGAACGGCATATTTGTAGGCGCTACTTCTTATTTCTATCCTCCCCGCAAATATGATATTCCAGCAGGAATTTTGAAATCGGGAAAAAACAATATCACCATCCGTTTAACAGCTCATGCCAATGATGGTGGCTTTATCCCAGATAAACCATACCGAATGAGCAATGATGAAATAGAAGTGGACCTCACAGGTGAATGGAAGTACAAAGTAGGCCAAGATTTAAATGTATTGGAGCTGGCAAAAAAACAGCTTCCAAACCTGGAAAGCATGGGGTCGATGCTTTACAATGGGATGATCTATCCACTGCGCGACTATGAGGTGAAAGGGGTGATCTGGTATCAAGGGGAAAGTAATGCTGGAGATCCAAATTATGCGAAGTATTTAAAAGCACTGATCGCAAACTGGCGGACAACCTTAAAAAAAGATGCACTTCCTTTTTTACTTGTACAGCTCCCTAATTATGGTCAGAAACCTGTGAATCCACCATTTGAAAGTGGCTGGGCCCGCATTCGGGAAGCGCAATTGCAAACCGCACTGGAAGTACCTAAAACGGCCTTGACGGTAAATTATGATCTGGGTGAATGGAATGATATTCACCCTTTAAATAAAAAAGATCTTGCTTACCGCTTGTTTTTGCAAGCTCGTCAATTGGTCTATGGAGAAAAGTTGGTTAGTAAAGGTCCGCTTTATAAAAATATGAAGATCGATGGAAACAAGATTGTTTTGTTTTTCCAAAATAGTGCAGGTGGTTTAAAGAGCCGTGAAAATAGTTTAAAACATTTCGCCATAGCTGGCGAAGATCAGGTCTTTGTTTGGGCCGATGCGGTCATTAAAGGTAATACGGTCATGGTGAGCAGTAATGAAGTTCCAAACCCTGTAGCTGTTCGTTATGCCTGGAGTGACAATCCGGAAGAAGCAAATCTTCAAAATAAAGAAGGATTACTTGCCTCGCCATTTCGTACAGACAATTGGTAGCGAGCTGTGGGGTAGCGGGGCGATACATGCGGGGGTAATCAATAATATATCAGAGAAAAATTATGAACAAAACTAAATTTATGTTTAAGAAAAAGTCAGTGTTATTGTTCTGTGCAGGTCTGTTTGCCCTATCGGCAACCGATGTAATGGCACAGCCTAATGCGATAAAAAGTAATCAGACACAAAAGTTTGTTCACAAAGGTGCGGGTAATCCCTACTTGCCACTTTGGGAGCATTTGCCGGATGGTGAACCTCGCGTCTTTGAGGATCCCGATCATCCCGGAAAATACCGTGCTTATATTATCGGGTCGCATGATCTGAGATTTGACAGTTATTGTGGACCTGATATCCGGATGTGGTCTGCACCTGTGGATGATCTGTCCAGCTGGAGAGATGATGGACCTATTTTCACTTATGAAACTGGTGGTCAGTGGGATGTCATGTATGCACCGGACTTGGTTGAAGTAAAAAGAAAGGATGGCCACAAAGAATACTATTTATACCCACACAGTCGGGGAGAGCACCGCGAAGCTATGGTGGTGAAAGGAGATCGTCCTGATGGACCTTTTAAACCGATCAATTTGACGGAAGATGGTACACGTACATTACCCGGAAGCGTGATTGGATTTGATCCGGCTATATTTGTCGAGCAAATAACAGATCGGAATGATCCTGATTTTGAAATCGGTTTTAGGGCATATGCCTACTGGGGTTTTCAACGCTCTTTGGCCGCTCAATTAGATCAGAATACAATGTACACGGTGAGACCCGGAACAAAAATAATCGATCGTTTTATTCCTGCTAGTGCAAGCTATGGTGTGTTAAGGGATCCAAATGGTACGGAATATGCGCATGTTTTACCGGGAGAGGATCTGGGTTCTTTTAATTTCTTTGAAGCCTCTTCTATCCGAAAAGTCGGCAATAAGTATGTGTCAGTTTATAGTGGTTATTCGGGACCTGAATATGGTGTCGGAAGTTCGAATTCTACATTGCGTTACCTGATTGGTGATTCACCATTGGGGCCATGGAAGAGTGGGGGTGTGCTGGTAGATTCGCGCGGGCCGGTCCTGAATCAGGATGGTACAGCGATCGAGACAAGTAATGCGGGGCATAATACGCATGGCAGTATCGAGGAAATTAATGAGCAATGGTATGTTTTTTACCATAGACCGCCAAGAGGATTCGGATTTGCGCGTCAGGCAGTAGTCGCTCCGGTTATCATCGATTGGGACGAAAAACCAGTCGCACAAGGTGGATCGGTACGTATCAGGGCTTATGATCCGTATGCCGAAAATAAAATGGTGACGGTTAAGGATAGTCAGGGTAAAGAATATAAGGGTGCAGAAGTGACTTCTGAGGGCTTCCACATTTTTGGACTCGATCCTTATCAATACTATTCAGCGGGATATACGGCCTATCTGTCGGATATCAGTACCATGCAAGATTCTTGGGATATATGGGATAATCATATGCCGGTTACAAACCTCAGAAATGGGAGTGTTGTCGGTTTTAAATATTTTGGTTTTGGGGGTTTGAAACAAGATCAATTTGGACTGAAAGCTTTTGAAGGAACAAAAAAAGGAAACAATACGATGTTTAACCTATTTATTACTCCAAAATCTAAAAAGTCTTTTAAAGTTAATGTTTGGTTGGATGGTCCTTATGATAATGCCACCTGGAAAGGTCAGAAAATAGGTGAAATTGTGGTTCCTGAAAATGCGAAGGATGAAACCACAGCATTTAAAATTGATGTCTCCAAATATGTTGATCATCTTGATAAAAAGCATGCTATCTACCTGGTGGCAGAAGGGGGAGATCATGAAATCCTGTTTGACTTTATTGGTCTGGGATTTAGTTCAAAGCATACTAAAATTGAACGCCCGATCGTGCCTCAAGTACGTATCGCTGTCAACGGCAAAGCGCTGGAAATACCGGCTGTACCTGTTCGGTCGACCAATGCAAATGGCATTGTTAACTATGGTCAGTATGAGATTAAAAGCAAAATTTCATCACAACAAGTAGCTGCACCAGTTGTGACGGCATCGTCGGATAATCCGGCTGTTAAAATTTCCATTAAACAAGTTGCATCATCCTCGGGAACTTGTCGGGTAACATGTGACTACAACGGGGTGTCCAAGATTTATAATGTTATATTTACTACTGAATAAGTCTCTAGATAAACCTAATAAAATAGATTAGTATGATGAAAATTCATTTAACAGGTAGGTGTATAAGATGGTATTGGATTTTAGTTTTGTTGTTATTTATAAATCCAATCTATGGACAACATGTGGATCATAAAGCAAAAAACCCGATCATCTTTGCCGACGTCCCAGACCTTTCGATGATCCGTGTAGGTGATACTTATTATATGAGCAGCACGACGATGCATATGAATCCCGGATTACCGATTATGAAATCCAAAGACTTGGTTAACTGGGAGATGATCGGTTATGGACATTATACCCTGGCTGATATGGATGAACTGAATCTGGATCATGATAAAAATACTTATGGTCGGGGATCATGGGCAAGTAGTTTACGCTATCATCAAGGAACCTATTATGTCAGCACATTTGCACAGACTACGGGCAAGACTTATATTTATTCGACTCAGGATATTGAAAAAGGACCTTGGGATCGAAAGGAGTTTAAGCCTGCTTTGCATGATCATAGCTTATTTTTTGAAGGGGATAAAATCTATATGATCTGGGGGGGTGGTAAGATCAATATTGTTGAACTGCTGCCCGATTTATCTGGAATAAAACCCGAGACGCAACGGGTATTAATTGAAAACGCAACGTTACCGACCACTCCTGTGGGTACGCAAGGTGGCCTTCCGGCCGAAGGCTCTCAATTTTTTAAAATAAATGGGAAATACTATCTGTTTAATATTTCCTGGCCTCCAGGTGGTATGCGTTCTGTGATTGTGCACCGTGCTGATAAAATAGATGGGCCATATGAAGGGCGGGTGGTTTTACAGGATCAAGGTGTAGCGCAGGGGGGATTAATTGATATGCCAAATGGTGCCTGGTATGCTTATCTTTTTCAGGATTACGGTGCCGTGGGACGTATCCCATATCTTGTTCCTGTTACATGGAAAGCGGGTTGGCCGGAGCTTGGTGTTCATGGTAAAGTACCCGATGTTTTGGATCTTCCCGCTAGCAACGGATTAATTCCTCATATGGTCAATTCTGATGATTTTGACCGTGAGGAGGGTAAGCCGGATTTGCCGTTGGTCTGGCAATGGAACCACAATCCTGTTGCGGAGTTATGGTCTGTAAGTGAAAATAAAGGAAACTTGAGACTGAAGACAGGACGTTTAGATCAACACTTCTTACAGGCAAGAAATACTTTGACACAGCGCACGTTTGGCCCCACCTGTGAGGGAGAGACTGCAATCGATGTTTCTGCTATGAAAGATGGCGATTTTGCAGGTTTATCTTTACTGCAGCAAAACTATGGCTTGCTGGGCGTACGCATGGAAGGCGGTCAACATTTTTTAGTGAACAGCAATTCGAAGAAGGGAATCGAAGAAGAGCTGGTACGTATCCCGTTGCATCAAAAGCAAGTTTACCTAAAGGTAAAATGTGATTTTACAAACAAAAGAGATGTTGCCACTTTTTTCTATAGCCTCAATGGTGAAAAATGGGAATCCATAGGAACGGAATTTAAAATGACGTATACGATACCCCATTTTATGGGATATCGATTTGGATTATTTAATTATGCGACTAAAAATGTGGGTGGATTTGTCGATTTTGATTATTTCCACATCCGGCCCTAATTTTTTAACGGTCTTAAGACTTTACTGCTTAATAGCTGTAGGTCCTAGCTTTATAAAATACATAACTCAACAAGCCCTTACGTCATTATAACGTAGGGGCTTGTTTTTTAGTTGGACATTTGTTCAAAATGTAGGGATGAAACCTACATCATCTAAATTTTTAGTAAAGTGGGTAGTTTTACCAAAAAACTTTCTTTTTAGCGGTTTTATTCTACCATTTAAACATTTTTATCTGTTAATAACACATATGTATCAGGTGCTAAATCGTCGTACTTGTAATTTTACAATTGTCATCATGAACTTGTGACACTGAACACATCGATAATCATAAACATTATCGGTAAACCTAAGAAATATCAGGTATGCTGCAGCAGCTGCATGATGCATAAAAACCAATTATTGACAAGACAAAAATGAAAACTGAAACGCAAACAATAGGCGAACAGAAAGGTTTCTACAAACTTTCGTCGTTGCAACGCATAGGATTTGGATCTGGTGATCTGGCGCAAAATCTCATTTACCAGACGGTATCGATGTATTTGCTTATTTTTTACACAAATGTATTTGGAATCTCTGCAACGGCAGCGGGCATTATGTTTCTGGTAGTTCGTATTATTGACGTGATATGGGATCCGATTGTGGGCGCATTTGTTGATAAAAAAAATCCTAAAATGGGAAAATACCGTTCGTATTTAATTTTGGGAGGAATTCCATTAACTGGATTTGCCATACTCTGTTTCTGGAATGGATTTTCAGGATCATTGCTTTATGCCTATATGACCTATGTTGGCTTATCTATGATCTACACCTTGATCAATGTGCCTTATGGAGCACTAAACGCATCGCTGACGCGCGATACGGACGAAGTTACAAAACTGACATCCACCCGGATGTTTATGGCCAATATGGGTGGTCTGGCAGTAGGGTATGGGGTACCCATACTAGTTCAGTATCTTTCCCCAAATGGAAAGATCAATTCTCCTGAATCTGCTCAAGCCTGGTTTATTACAATGACACTCTATGCTATCGCGGGGTTATGCTTATTGGTTTTCTGTTATACGCAAACTAAGGAACGTGTTGTCATGGATGTGAAAGAAACCGAAAATGTAAAAGTTTCGGATCTGTGGACTGCATTTAAACATAATGGACCTTTGCGCATATTGGCATTCTTCTTTATCACTGCATTTGCCATGATGGCAATCGGTAATGCAGCGGGCTCATATTATATGATCTATAATGTCCAAGCACCAGAAATGCTTCCTTATTTTATGGCCTTAGGATCTATTCCAGCCTTTATTTTTATGCCACTGGTGCCTGCGATAAAGCGTGCGATAGGTAAAAAGCAACTGTTTTATGTGTTCTTAACAATCGCCATTTTAGGAATGATCATGCTTTATGTTATTTCTGTCATACCCGCTTTAAGGAGCCAGGTCTGGTTGGTGCTGGTGGCGCAATTTATTAAATCCACAGGCATCATAGTAGCTACAGGATATATGTGGGCATTGGTACCCGAAGTGATTTCCTATGGCGAGCATGCGACAGGAAAACGGATTTCAGGTATCGTGAATGCTTTGACCGGTATTTTTTATAAAGCAGGTATGGCCCTAGGGGGCGTTGTACCAGGTCTAGTACTCGCATATGTCGGTTTTGACAAAGACAATACCATTGCGCAATCGGCTTTTGCCGAACAGGGTATCCTTTGGTTGGTGGTTGTTATACCTGCTATTTTATTACTGGTAGCCATGTTTATTATCTCAAAATATGAATTGGATGATGCGGTGATTGATAAAATAAATCATGAAATAGAATCAAGACACAAGAATTAAATCGTTAAAAATGAATAAAGTAAAGATCGTTTTTTTGGCTGGCATCGCTACATTGGGTTTGGCATGCACCTCGACTAAATCACAACAGATAACGGGTGATCGAACCTCTGAAGACCAAGTTATATTGAAGCATGCTTTTCAGGATAAATTTTATATCGGTACAGCTTTGAATCTGGATCAAATATGGGAACGCAATGCCGCCGCTATTTCGGTGGTAAAAGCTCAATTTAATTCCATCGTGGCCGAAAACTGTATGAAAAGTATGTACCTGCAACCCCGGGAAGGAGAGTTTAATTTTAAAGATGCAGATCGTTTCGTTGCATTTGGAGAGCAGCATGGCATGCATATCATCGGGCATACTTTAATGTGGCATTCGCAGACGCCAAACTGGTTCTTTGTGGATGATAAAGGGAAGGATGTCTCGCGCGAAGTTTTGATTGAAAGGATGCGCAAGCATATCCATACTGTTGTAGGACGATTTAAAGGTCGTATTCATGGCTGGGATGTGGTCAATGAGGCTGTGTTGGATAATGGTGAATTACGGAAAAGTAAGTTTTACACCATCATCGGTAAAGATTTTATTAAACTCGCCTTTCAGTTTGCGCAAGAGGCAGATCCTGATGCCGAATTCTACTACAATGATTACTCAACAGCTATTCCTGCTAAACGAAATGGAATTATAAAGCTGGTCAAAGAGGTGCTCGATTCGGGTGTCCGTGTTGATGCTATTGGCATGCAAGAACACAATGGATTAGATAATCCCGCCCTGAGTGAAGTGGAAAAGTCAATTGTCGATTTCGCTAGTTTAGGGACAAAAGTGATGGTGACGGAAATGGATATTTCTGTATTGCCTCATGTTAATCCCAATATGGGAGCAGAAATCAGTGAAACGTATCAGTATAAAAATGAATTAAATCCATATAAAGAAGGTTTACCGGATACGATAGCGAAAGCCTTAGCAAGCCGTTACAAGGATTTTTTTAAGTTATATCTAAAACATCACGATAAAATAACGCGCGTGACGGTATGGGGTGTCGGTGATGGCGATTCTTGGAAAAATGGATGGCCAGTTCCCGGACGAACGGACTATCCTTTGTTATTTGACCGAGACTATAAACCTAAACCTTTTGTCAAGGATTTAATTGAATTAGCAAAACAAAAATAACCCTATAATTTTATGAATAAAGGACGATATTTAGTACCCAATGATTTTATGGCTGATCCGTCGGCACATGTTTTTGACAATAAAATTTACATATATCCTTCGCATGATTGGGAAAGTGGTATTTTGGAAAATGATCATGGTGATCATTTTGATATGAAAGATTACCATGTTTTTTCTATGGATGATATCGACGCCGAGGCGGTCGATCATGGCAAAGTACTGGACGTAGCAGACATTCCGTGGGGAGGAAGACAGCTCTGGGATTCGGATGTGGCGACAAAAAATGGTAAATATTATCTTTATTTCTCCTTAAAGGATAAAACGGACGTATTTAGATTAGGTGTAGCCGTTAGTGATACGCCGTATGGCCCTTTTGTTCCAGAAGATAATCCGATCAAAGGAAGTTATAGTATAGATCCCTGTGCTTTCCAAGATGATGATGGCAGCCATTATATTTATTTCGGCGGTATATGGGGTGGACAGCTTCAATATTATCGAAATAACAAAATGACATATCCGATGGATCTGCCGCACTGGCATGATGCAGCGCTATGTCCTAAAGTAGCTAAATTAACAGACGATATGTTGCAATTTGAGGAAGAACCAAAAGATCTTGTTATTTTAGATCAAGAAGGTAACCCTCTTAAACAAGGTGATCTAGACCGCCGTTTTTTTGAAGCTTCCTGGATGCATAAATATGGCGACAAGTATTATTTCTCTTATTCTACCGGTGATACGCATCTATTGTGTTATGCAATAGGGGATAAGCCTTATGGTCCATTTACGTATCAAGGCGTGATTCTGACTCCCGTGGTCGGTTGGACAACTCATCATAGTATACTGCAATTTAAAGAGAAATGGTATTTGTTTTATCATGACTGTGTGCCCTCTGGCGGTAAAACATGGCTGCGGAGTATGAAAGTAGTTGAGCTGGAATATGATGAAAAGGGATTAATCAAGACGCTGGATGGGCAAGAATAGTAAAACTGAGGAACTTTTTTAGCTTATCCAATTATCCAATTATCCAATTTTAAACTTGATTCTTTAATCACATGATGAAAATAAGTTGTTTTCTTTTGCTTTTTATTTTCCCTTTTTCTTGTCTTCGGGCGGAGGATGGAAGTAAGTTATGGCTCAGGTATGTTCCTGTCTCTAAAGAAATAGCTCAAACTAGATCCATCACGGTTGCTGCTGAAAACCCAATTGCGGTACGTGCACAACAAGAATTAATTACTTTTTGGAGAGGACAGTCCATTAACTTAAAACTAGATAAAAAATTGCCGTATTTAAAAGATGGTTTTAAAATAACAGGTCATTCCGAGCGAATAAAAGTCGTCGCCAATGAGCCTGTCGGTTTGCTATATGCGGCTTACCATCTGTTAAAGCTGCAGGAAACTGATCAACAGGTTTCAAGTTTGAATGTAGAAGAAATACCATCGTTTGATATCCGTATGCTCAATCATTGGGACAATCTTGATCGCACCGTTGAACGTGGTTATGCCGGATATTCTTTGTGGAAATGGGACGAATTGCCAGGTGTCATATCTCCTCGATATGAGGAGTATGCACGAGCAAATGCCTCCATCGGTATTAACGCTACTGTTATTAATAATGTGAACGCTTCTCCTCAGATCTTGAACACGGCATATCTGGCTAAATTGCAGGGTCTGGCAACTGTTTTCAGACGCTATGGGATTAAAATTTATTTATCTGTTAACTTTTCTTCTCCAAAAATTTTAGGAGGAACTTCTGATTCGGATCCTCTTAATCCGGAGGTCATTTTGTGGTGGAAGAATAAGGTGAAAGAGATTTATCAGGTAATTCCTGATTTCGGCGGTTTTTTGGTGAAAGCGAATTCGGAAGGCCAACCTGGTCCTCAGGATTATGGCAGAACGCACGCTGAAGGGGCAAATATGCTTGCCGCTATTTTAAAACCGTATCAGGGTTTTGTGATGTGGCGGGCATTTGTTTACAATCCCACAACCGAGGATCGTGCCAAGCAGGCCTATCAGGAATTTGTGCCACTCGACGGTGCCTTTAGCGATAATGTGATCATTCAGATTAAAAATGGACCGATCGATTTCCAGCCCCGTGAACCTTTTAATCCGCTCTTCGGTGCACTTCGGAAAAGTAATGAGATGGTCGAATTTCAGATCACGCAAGAGTATCTGGGGTTTGCGAACCACCTAGCCTATCTACCACCACTATTCAAAGAGACACTGGATAGTGATACTTATGCCGATGGAAAGGGGAGTACAGTCGCAAAATTGACAGATGGTACATTAAGACCAGCACGGAAAACAGCGATTGCTGCAGTGGCTAATATTGGTGAAGATCGTAATTGGACAGGTCACCACTTTGGGCAGGCAAATTGGTTTGCGTTCGGAAGGCTGGCGTGGAATCATCAGCTCTCGTCTGAGCAAATTGCTGAAGAATGGATTGCGATGACATTTTCGAAAGATAAATCGATTATTGATGCCGTAAAGGAAATCATGATGACTTCGCGGGAAGCTGCTGTTCATTACATGATGCCCTTGGGGCTGCACCATATCTTTGCTTTTGATCACCACTATGGACCGGAACCGTGGGGCGATCAAAAGGGAGGCCGTCCCGATTGGATGCCCTGGTATTATCATCAAGCAGATACGATAGGCGTTGGGTTTGATCGGACAGCAAGCGGTAGCAACGCAATCTCACAATACAGTCCTGAAGTCGCGAACATATATGGAGATATCAAGCTCTGTCCTGATCAGTTTTTACTCTGGTTTCATCATGTACCATGGAATTATACCATGAAGAGCGGAAGGTCCTTATGGGATGAATTATGTTATAAATATGATGATGGCGTCATGCAGGTACGCGACATGCAAAAAACATGGGATAGATTGGAAGGCCAGGTCGACCAGCAGCGTTTTGCTGATGTGCAATCCAAATTGAAGATTCAAGCTAAAGATGCGGTCTGGTGGAAAGATGCCTGTCTCCTTTATTTTCAAACATTTTCAAGGAGACCAATACCTTATGACATCGAAAGACCTGTGCATGAATTGGAGGATCTGAAGCGGATTAAGCTGGATATGAAACATCATAATTAAAGTCTTATTGCTCACAGTGGCAAGTGTTAGTAAGGTGTATGCCCGTTTTTTTATGAGATTCGCCATAAACTAATCGTCCTTATAATCGCTTTCTATTCAGGGTATCGTGTTGAATGGACGATAGCGTGTTTTACTTATGATGAATTAAAAAATTATTGAAAACATAAATAACAAAGATAAGATGCAGATCATGCAACAGAAAAAACAGATAAAAATAGGATTATTGTCCTGCCTATTTGCTTTTACTTTACTATCATCCTGTCAGGCAATGCGCGCAGATGAGAGAAAAGAGCCGATCGGAAAAGTGGTAGGGCAACCCTTGTACAGTAATTTTAAATACACCGGCAACGACGCTTTCTATAGTGAAAATCCAATTGTGCCAGGTCAATTTTACAGCACCATTTTACAGGGATGCTATCCTGATCCCAGTATCACCAGAAAGGGAGATGATTATTATTTAGTCGCTTCTTCCTTTGTGATGTTTCCTGGCGTTCCTATTTTTCATTCCAAAGATATGGTCAACTGGAAGCAGATCGGCCATGTGCTAAACCGCGAGTCGCAGCTACAAGTTGGTAATGCAGGTATCAGTGAGGGGGTATATGCGCCGGATATTATGTATAATCCAAATAATGACACCTTTTATATGATCACAACGCAGTTTGCTTCGGGGATCGGTAATATGGTTGTTAAAACTAAAGACCCGAAAGCAAACAATTGGTCTGATCCGATTAAATTACAGTTTGATGGAATTGATCCGGCTTTATTTTTTGATGATAATGGCAAAGCATATGTGGTGCATAATGATGCTCCGGATAAAGGAAAAGAACTATACACAGGTCATCGGGTGATCAAAATCTGGGAATACGATGTCGCGACTGATCAGGTGATCCCGGGCACGAGTAAGATCATCGTTGATGGGGGAGTAGATCTTTCTAAGCAACCCATCTGGATTGAAGCTCCACATATTTATAAGAAAGATGGACAGTATTATTTGATGTGCGCTGAAGGCGGAACGGGAGGGAATCACAGTGAGGTTATTTTTTCGAGCAGTCATCCAATGGGACCCTATGTTCCTGCGAAAAATAATCCGATTCTATCACAGCGTCATCTCCCCGCAGATAGACCCAATAAAGTGGATTGGGCGGGTCATGCTGATTTAGTTCAAACGGTTAACGGCGAGTGGTACGGCGTGTTTTTGGCGGTTAGACCCAATGAAAAGAATCGTGTCAATACAGGGCGGGAAACATTTGTGCTACCTGTTGACTGGTCTGGTGAATGGCCGATTTTTAAAGGAGGAATGGATCCCCTTAAAGCATTGGTGCATATACCAAAAGGGATTGAAACTAGTAAAGACAAATCAAGCTTTTTTCCAAATGGCAATTTCACTTTTATGGATCCATTAAATGGAAAAGTACTGGATGAACGCTGGATTGCCTTGCGTGGACCTCGTGAAAAATTTATATTGAATGAAAAGAATGAATTAGCTATTAAACCTTTTGATGTTCATATTAATGAGAAAAAACCAATTTCGGCACTGTTTTACAGACAGCAGCACCTCGCATTTGCGGCGGAGGTAGAAATGGATTATACTCCAGGTTCTGAAAAGGACTTTGCTGGTATTACCTGTTTACAAAGTGAAAAATTCAACTATGTATTGGGTGTTACAAAATCCAATAATGAATATTATATGCGATTAGAGCGTTGCGTAAATGGTGTGACAAAAGTCCTTGCGCAGCAGAAAATCAATAGATCGGGTAAAATGAAATTACGCGTTAGTGCATCAGGTGATGACTATACATTTTCATATGCTTTAGCTGGTCATGATTATCAGAATCTAGGTGGAACTGTATCGGGAGATATTCTTTCTACAGATGTCGCAGGTGGTTTTACTGGGGCTATGATCGGTCTTTATGCAACCTCTGCATATGCAACACCGGTAGAAAAATAGGGTGACGGTCTTTATTGCTATGCTTATCAAGGAAATTCGATTATGTATTTTCCCTGATAAGCATATTTTTTTAGTTTAATCTAAAGCTTTTGTATCCCTATTGCTTAAGGTGTTAAACCCAGCACGACATGCGCATAATTAATCCCCAGCTGTCTATAACCTGCGGCACTAAAGTGCAGGCCATCTGCCACACCTTCACAATCCTTTGAAGAGACAACATGAGCATTTTGAAGAGTTTTGGGTAGCGTTCTAATAATGGTATTCATGCTCGCACATTTACCACTTTGATCTGCTGCTAATAATTCACCAGCTAGGATTGGAGTTTTTTCTTCCTGCAATGCTAGATCTTTCAATAGGTTGTGATATACTTGACTGACCTTGTTAGGCCAATCTTGGTCTCCCGTATTTGATTCGCCCTGATGCAGTAAGATGCCTTTGATGACTCCACTTTGCTGTGCGATCTTTCCCATTTCAACTAATCTATCGTAGGGATTATTGTCGTACGCAGCTAACATACCCTTCATCCAGTTAGGGGCTTTTTCTACATAATTTGCCACACTATCTTGATCGAACAATTGGATATGGCATCCCCCAATGGATACATTGATGATCCCTATGCGAATACTATCTGGGAGTTTTTCGACGAGTGTCCTACCAAAATAATCTGCTGGTGTAAGACCTGTATTGCATCGGGTGATAGGAGGTTTGGCGAGATACCATTCTCCTTTTTTACGATTGAGATCCGGACAGTCAACCGCTTGAAGTGAATAGAAACGGTGATTGACTAAGGTATCTTGATCTTCAAATTTGCTATGTCCTTCCATGTTGGATTGACCAAAACATAAATAGATATGAAAGTTTTTGTCTTGTGCATAACTAAGCGTGCAAAAAAACAAAAACAGTAAAAGAAATTTAAATTTTAAGGTGCGTTTTTTCATAGTTTTAATTTATCCTATTTTTTTTTAGAGAGGGAAATCTTCCCTCTCTTTTATTCTATACTTGCTTATTATTTTTGCTTTTGAAGTGCTTCTGCTACCGCTTGATATGCGGGTTTACGAATAAAGGATTCTGTCCATATTCCAATCGGTTCGCCTCTTCTCCAAAAAGAGTTTTCACGATCGGGGCTGTCCAGAGGACTCCAGATGGTGATCCCATATTGTTGTGCTTTAGGGATAATTTCAAAGTATTTTTCAATGACAAATTGATACATGTCTGCTTGCTGCTGATACATTTCGGCAGTCGCATTTGCCGTTTTGATGTTATCTCCAAGACCGATATCAAGTTCAGATACTTTGATCATTTTACCGGTTGCGGCGAGCAATTTGTACATATTGACAATCTGATCTTTATTGGCAGTGCTATTGATGTGCATCTGCGTACCGATGCCATCTACCTTGGCACCTTTGCTTTCCACATAATTGACGTAGGCAATTAAACCTTTACATTTATCACCACTACCTTCAAGACCATAATCGTTTATAAAAAGGATATCATCGGGATTACCATATTTACGAGCAAATTGAATGGCTTTGACGGCATAATCTTTTCCGAGATAATCTTGCCAATAAAATTCATCCTCTGCTAACTCGGCTTTGCCAACTCCAGTTTTCAAGGCATACTGATCAGGCCAATCGGACATGGGCTCATTGACCACGTCCCAAGCTTTGACATAATCTTTGGTTACAGACATCATGCCTGCAATAAAAGTTTCCAAGGCTTGGGTCAGTATGGATTTTTTCTCTTCAGGTGTTTTTTCAATAACAGTTCCGCCAGGTCCTCCATATCCTTCACCTTCGGCGGACTGCGAACGGGTTGAATTATTGCCCCATCCAAACCAACCACCTATACCACTTTCAAAGTTTCCACCGGCGATGATATCTGCATTAGTGCCTACCTTTTTTAAGGAAACATCGTCTATAAAAATTGTTCCGACATATTGTCCAAAATTGATGATAAATCGATTACGAACGGCAGTGGTCGTTAATTTAAGTTCGTATTCTTTATATTCCGTGGTGAGTGCAATAGATCCAAAGCTATCACCTGTATAATTGGATGTAGCTTGGAGATCAATGCCTATACTACCTGCCTTACTACCTTTTGCTGCAATTTTTAAAATGTATTCGGTATTTGTTTCAATACCGGCAATATCATATGCTGTCTGTGCTTCCCAGGCGTTTACAACTGATGGATTTGTCATTTTCATGGAATAGCCTGATTCGGATGGGACATTGATGCCTCCTGGACCAGGATCTGAACCGGCGGGTAGCTTAACTGGAGCAATTAAGCTATTTAAATAAGTAGCATTCTGCCCTGAATGCCAAGTAAGTGTATGCCCAAAAAGAGCCATGTTATTTTCTTGTGCAGCTTTGATCACACGTTCCAGTTTACTTAAGTTCAGTGTGCCATCGGCTTGTACAATAGAAGCATGTTTCATTTCGTATCCCATGACCATTTCTTCAAAGTTGCGATTTGCTAAACGGTACATCACTCCTTTATTGAGATAATCGTCCATATTGAGTGCTACCCCCCATTTGAAATTTGGATGCGCACTTTTATCGATGTAGGAGATTAACGGGCTATAGGCATCAATATTTTCTTGGGCAATAATACTTTCAGGTTTATCTACCTCATATGGGAGAATTTCATGCTTTGCACAGGAGTTCAAAAAGAGACCTGCTATCAGGCTCGATCCAATGATTCTATTTAATCTTTTCATAGTCATTTTTTAATTTTTAGATTATAGAATTATGGTTTTATTGCGACCGTAAAAGTTTCCATTTTAACACCTCGATCACGCATGACTAAGGTGTCTTTCGTACTCACACTCATCTTTTGCATATCGATTTGGTAATCTAGATACAACACATCGCGATCGGTATTCCCCCAACTATTTTTATCACCCTTTTTTACAAAGCTTCCTTTTCCTGATGCTGTGACTCCCGTTGTATTAGAACTGATGACACAATTATTGTTATTATCGAAAGATAGCATCAGATTACAGTTGATATTGGTACCGTCTACATCCTTAAATGTTAATGGAAGTATTGTATTTTTCAGCGAAGCTGTTGTCAAGCTTTTTACCTCATCTTTTTCGACGTAAGCATTTCTTCTATTTTGAGTTTGGGTGAGCGCATTGTTTCCATTTTTACCAACAATCATATCGCGACCACGGCGGAGGTAATTGCCTTGCCAGGTATTGATATATTTAATTGCATAGAAGATATAATCTTTAGGAGCAGTGTCCCAATCATCAGCAGCTGCTTTTCGGCGTAAGCTTCCTGCTTTTGGAATTCCAGAAAGGATAGAGTCTGCATTCATGACATGGTCTAAACGGATCGGAAGTACATAATGGGTGGTGATAGCTTTAGGGTCAGCAAAGAAATCATCGGTCAGCTGTATTTCGACGCCACCTGTCAAACTGCCTTTTGGTATCATTATTTTATGAGATGCTAGTGTATAATAATTACTCGGTAATGGAGTGACAGCTGCACCTGTTGAATTGAATATGATGTTGTTTGTCATCGCGTTGTCTACTGTGAAATCAATGGTGATGTCTTTTTTGTTATCGTAGACACCACCTGTTGTAGCCATTACTTTGACTTTACCTTCATTATCTAATGCGGTATCAAATAGGTCTTCACCCATAGTAATAGTCCTTACAGGATATTGATATGCGAAGTATACGGTCTGATATTTAAAATCTGGAAATTCCCAGTCCTGATTTTTACAGGAGGTAAATAGGAATACAAGTACAATGGAAAATATATGTAATTTTTTCATCTGATTATTTTTAAAAATGTTTTACCACCCCATGTTTTGTTCAAGGTTACTGTATTTTAGGATTTCACTGTAGGGAATAGGACCGTATTGCATATAAGGTTCATACACCCGGTTTTCAACATTGAAAATCGTATAGCTATTATTTTGAATACTGACACCGCGTGCCGCTTCAGTGGGATTTTTATTCCATCTTCTGATATCCCAAAAACGAAAACCCTCAAAACATAATTCTATCCTTCTTTCATTTCTGATGAGTTCGCGCATCAGTTCTTTATTGTTTTTGACCTGATTGAGGTAAGGGTCTCCATTGGTTGTCCCTACACCGGCACGTGTCCGGATTGCTTTAATGATATCGTAAGCCGAAAATGATTGTGTCCCAGTACCCGTAGGTCCCCAAGCTTCATTGGCCGCTTCGGCATACGCAAGATATATCTCCGTCATACGCAGGCGCGGTGTGATGTGATATTGCCCTGATGTAGAGGAAGGGTTGAGATTGACGTCCTGACGTAATAATTTACGTAAGTAATATCCTGTTCGGGTGGAAGTTTCTACTTTATTTAACCCATCATTGGTTGGACTGTTGACAGTTGTATTGATTGCCGAATTATTAACTCCGGCAGTACCGCCATTGACTAAAATATACTGTTTAAGCCTAGGGTCACGATTTTCGTAAGGGGCTTGAGCATTGAATCCACTATTTGCAATATCGGACACTGGATACCCGTTGGCCATTGGAAACGCGTCGACCAGATTTTGGGAGGGATTAATCCGCCCACGTCCAAACAATGTAGGAGGGAATTGTTCCGCTTCCAAATTTGATGAAGGATCACCACGGTCTACACGCCATAATACTTCCGAGGTATTGCGTCCTTCGTTCATGGCATTCACGCTATTTTGCTGATAAAATAATGCGCCTTGAGGGTCTATGCCAGATACACCTCCTTTTTGCTGGATGACTAGACCTGCATAGTTTGCGGCATCAGCCCATGTCGTGCTGTTGCCATTTGAAAATGCAGGACTAGCGGCCATAAGTGCAGCTTTGGCTTTGATGGCTTGTGCTATCCTTTTTGTCATTCGTAACCGGAAATGTGTACCGAACACACGATTATAATCATCCATTTTGATGGCTAATGCTTGATATTTTGCAGGAACCTGACTATCTGATGAAACATCTTCATAGTCTAAGGGTAATAAGTCCTCGGCCTTTTGAATATCAGCATAAATTTGTTGCATACAGGCTTCAAAAGTGGCCCTTTTATGATTGAAATCAGATGTTAATACCTCATGCTCAAGTATGATGGGGACGCCCATAAGTTCGCCACTGCTCGTTTTTCCGGCATGGGATTGAAGCAGATGAAACAAAAATAAGGCGCGGAGACCGTATGCTTCACCTTTCATCCGATCATTGAACATGGTGGTGACCTGCTCTGTAGAGGCCCAACTGACTTTATCCGTTAGTGCTAAGAAGTTGTTGATATACTGTATTGCTGATTTGCTATTCCGCCATTGGTCAAACGGATTGTTGATGGCAGTCCATTGCCCGGTAGCTATTTTTTGATAATCGTTAATTCTTTCATTAGTAACGGCATCGTCTGTGGCCACATCGTTAAATGACCAACTGTTTGTAGGTACTCTTGTATAACCATTTAATAATAATCCCTGTGCGTACAAAGGCCTATCGTATGCGGTCTCAATATCTAATATATTTTCGATAGCAGGCTCAAACATATCTTCACAGGAAGTGAGCGATAGAGCAGAGGCAATGCTTAATATGAATATTATTTTTTTCATGTCAATTATTTTTCATTGATAATTTAGAATAGGGCCTTTACACCAAAATTGAAAAATCTTGTTCTTGGTGTACCACCTACGTTGAGTTGCATCGTTTCTTTTTCTTTAGAAAGGGTCATCAAGTTGAAGCCATTTGTATAGATACCAAGTTCTTTAACAATACCTTTTCCTAGAATACTTGTTGGAAAATCATAGGAGATCTGAACCTTGGAGAGGTCAAATCGATTGGTTTTATACATCCAGAAATCTGAACTTCGGAAATTGTTGTCGCTGTTGCCAGTTGTTAAACGTGGATATGTCGCCGTTTCTTTATTTTCTTCCGTCCAGCGATCACGGGCTATAATGGAGTATTTATCTTCGCCTTTCATCCAGAAGTACGAACTGTTTTTCAATTCATGTGCGCCATATCTTGCTGTTGCAACAGCAAATAATGTCAGATTTTTCCATTTAGCAGTGATATTAAAACCTAGTGAAAATGGGGCTCCTGCCCAACCGGCTTTTCCTAAATAAACCTCGTCGCGCGTATCAATAATGCCATCACCGTTTTGATCTTTATACTTGATGTCTCCTGGTTTTACCTCTCCGAAACTACTAAGAGGTGACTGATCTACATCTGCTTGATCTTGGTAAAATCCAAGATTTTGAAGTCCCCAGATTGCATCCAATGGTCTATTTGTACGGTTTTGATAAGAATTTTCATACAATTCATCGCGTTTTACTGCTTTCGTATCATAATAGAGTCCCGTTACCCCTAAAGAAAGAAAACTGTTGTTGAAGGTTTTATTGATATTTAAACCGAAATCCACACCTTGGCGCTCATCTATATTAAAGTTGACAAATGGCATGTCTGAATAGGTAGGCCAGTAGGACATAAAGTACATCGGATACAACGTATTTGGCTGTACCAGCATCCCATGCATCTGGTTATAAAAATAAGAGGCATTAAACGTCACCAAGTTATTGTACAGGCCAGCTTCTAGTCCAAAAGTTACCTCCCGACGTTGTGGATAGCGCATATCCATGTTTTCACCTCTAAAACGATCAAAAGTATGTACCAGTTGACCATCTCTCCAGCTGTACCATGCGGCATTATTGAAGGTATAATAACCTTGATATAGGTAGTAATCTTGTATATCGAGGTCGGTATTGACTATCCCGGCAGAAGCCTTTATTTTTAAGTTGTTAAAGACGCTGTTTTTCATGAACTCTTCTTCACTTATGCGCCATGCCATCGATAGGGTTGGTGACAAAGCTTTACGCTTGGGCTCAGGTAATTTTGCAGAGTGCGGTAAAGCGGCACTAAAATCGACATAGTATTTATTTTCAAAATGGTATCCGAGCTGCAAACCTAGGTTAGCATTGCTTTGCTTGTGATAAGCCTCAGACTGTCCAATCTGAAATGCATTGGCCAATACGATCGCAGACACATGATGTTGCTCGTTAAATGTACGCGCATAGTTTAATTGCGCTGTAAAACCTAAAGTTTGTCTGTATGCACTTCCGCCTATATTCTGTACTCCCGAAATGCGGTCGTCACCATATTTGGTAAGACTACTGATGAGATCGGTACCATTATAGTTGTTCCAGTTGGCTTGGTATACGGCATAATTATTATTATACGATTGATTATACTGATTTTGATAATCGATCGCCATTGCCGTATTAAATGTTAAACCTTCCAGTACATCATTTAGATTAAAATTCAACCCCGTATTAAACTGAAATTGTCGGTTTAAGTGTCTATTACTTCCGCCTGCATAGATATTGGCAAATGCGTTTGTCTGATCCAATTGACTACCGCCTAATAAATATTTGTCATCTACAAGAAAGTTACTGTTGTTGACAAAAATTAAGGAGTTTTCGTCGCTGTCTTCAATCATGCTGATCGGTACAAGCGGAGAGAAGCGGTGTGGTCTCCCTGTTGCGGCAGCAGCCCAATAATCTGCATTGACACCCTTGGAAGTATAGAAGCTCGCTGCTGCGTCTACATTTAATGAGATGACTTTGTTTAACTTTACATCAATATTGCCGCGCATATTAAAGCGATTGGAGCTGTTGTTGTCTACTGCCTCACCAAAGTTTAATAATGATCCCGCAGACCAAAATCCAAAATTGGTATAATATTGTGTCCGTTCGTTACCTCCGGAGACTTCTGCTGTCGCATCATATCTATTGAAACTCTTTTTAATGTAGTCTGAAGAATAATAATCTACATTCGGGTAGCGATAAGGATTCTCTCCCGTGCTATGCTTATAAATATTCTCCTGTGTGTATAGATTAGGAAGTCCGTCGTTGCGTCTAGCCTCATTATAGAGGGTCATATATTCAGCAGAACCGAGATATTTAGGATAACTGATGGGAGTATTGATACCTGCATTGGTACGAATGTTTATTTTTTGATTACCTGCTTTTCCTCGTTTGGTGGTCACATAGATAACACCCTTTGCCGCACGGCTACCATAAAGAGCAATTGCGTTTGCATCTTTTAATACGGAAATCTGTTCAATTTCAGTGGGCATGACATTGTCGGCATCACGGGGAAATCCATCTACTAAAAGTAGGTAACCTGAAGATCCCCATATGTTTCCATTATAACCTGTAACAAGTGCATCTAGGTTTTCGAGACTATATGTTGTATAGTTTTTTTCCATTAACTGAGCTAGATTGATCGCTTGGACTTCGCCCATTAGATTTTGCTTTTTAACCTTACGAAAAGCCACCTGTATGAGCGCTGTACTATCCGTTTGCAGCGTGTCTATTAATCCGAATCTTGCAGGTGATATTGGGGCATTGCTTTTATATTGAAATAAGCGAGATGCCGATGCGTCAAGCGTACCCAAACCGACCATACTCAGGCACAATGCTATTTTTAATTTTTTATATTTCATTGTCTCATAATTTTATGAATTGATCGCTCATTCGAGTTACCATCCGGGATTTTGTGAAAATTCAGGGTACATACTGACATCAGATACTTTTAAGGGAAGCCAGTAATGCTTGCTGGTGAATTTTCGTTCTACTAATACTTTTTCTTTCATATTAACCACACGGTTTTGAGTAGGGTCAGTTGTATTAAAAGTCCCCGTTCTATCAAATTCAAGTGCAGTTTTTAGGGTGTATGGGCTTTCCGTAAGTAATAACCATCTTCTCAAATCATTGAAACGATGTCCTTCATAGGCAAGTTCAACTGCTCTTTCGCGGCGTAATTCACTCATAAAGGCATCGGGAGAAGCTAAGAATTTTGTGTTCACAGCATCGACTCCAGCACGTTTACGAATGATATTGACTGCTTCTACCGCAGTTTTATTATAATTTGCCGATTTTCCATTAGCAGAATTATTTCCCATTGCTGCCGCTTCGGCATACATGAGGTAGACATCTGCCAGACGCATGTAGGGAACATAGATGTGCATATTCGATCCGTAGTCAAAAGCTCTGTCATAATCGTTTGTTGTTAAAGGAATAAATTTGCGCAGTGTATAACCCGTACGGCTACCATTCTGAATATTTCGATAAGATCCATTGGTATAGAGTTGTGCATATCGATATTCATTTTCTGGTCTATCCTTGGGAGGTATAGTACCTTTAATGACCTTAACGCCATCAAAGACGATATCATTGTAAAATCTTGGGTCACGTCCTTTCCAAGGGTATGCTGGATCATAACCGGACTCTGCATCTGCTTGTGTGAAATCTTTAATCGGTAGACCGTTTGCCATTCCATAGTAATTGACATAATTGGCTGTAGGGACAAATTTGAGAGCATCGCCTTCGGTGATTAAGCTCGGCATATACTGCTTACTGGTTCCATAATGGGTGTTGTTGCCCGCATTATAAGGCCCTCTAAAGATGGCCTCAGTACTTCCTGGGAGTGCCCAATTTTCACTGATGGTATAGAAATTGAGATGATAGTTTTCAAAATCCACCAATTTATAGGGTGCCTGACCACTTTCGGTCAGTGATAACAATTCTCCAAAAGCTTCGGCTGCTTTTTTGCAGTAATCGGTTTGATAGGCACGGTTACCGGTCACCGTAAAATTCATCAGTGGGCTACCCGCCCACAGGTAATTTTTACCCAGATAACCCAAAGCCATTATTTTATTGATGCGCAACGCATTTTTCCCCAGTGTCCGCTTCCCTGGATTGGTATCATCCCAATTGATGGGTAAAAGATTGGCTGCTTCACGAAAATCTGCTGCCGCCAAATCGGCACATTCATGGTAATTGAGACGGGGAAGGGTTAGCTTCTCATCGCTCGGTAATACTTTATTGATATAGGGCATACCGCCAAAGTATTCCATCAAGCGATGGTGAAACCAGCCTCTAAAGAAAAGTAACTGTCCTTTGATTAGATCCCGTTCCTCCTGAGTAGCTTCGGTCATTTTATCCATATTTTCAAGACCAATGCTAATTTTTCGAAGACCGAACCAAGCTGCATTCCAAAGGTCTTTATTGATGTTACGATCGTTTGGTAGAAATTCCGTTGTAAAATCATTTTGTTCCATCCATCCTGCACCCCAACCATCGTGCTGTGCCTGCCAGCCCCAAAAATTGCCATTATCGATTTTGTGAATGAAATGGTAATCTCCAGCGGTGGAGGTAATCTCATCTTCTCCCCAGTTCCAGGAATTGGTCCAGTAGAGATTGCTGAAATTAACGATACAATGGTAGAGCTCCTCGGTATACCCTTGGAAATTATTAAAGTTTTTAAAAGCTTCTTTTTCTGAAATAATAGATTGTTCTTCTTTATCGAGGTACTTTTTACAAGAACTCATGTATGAAGAGGAAACTATGACACCAAAAGAAACTATAATTTTTAAATATTTTTTCATCATCATGTCGATTAAAAAGTAATGTTTGCACCTAGGTTAAAGCGTTTGACGGTAGGGTAGGCGCCTTGTGAAGCCCAGCCAGTTCCTGCATAGTTGGATTCTCGATCATCGGGCATTTTGGACCAGAATAAAAGATTATGACCATTGAGGAAGATGCGAATATGTTGGAATCCCATACGACGGATAAAATTGTTTTCCGAGTTAAGGTTATAGGCAATTTCTGCAGTTTTTAGTCTAATATAGGATCCATCGTACATAAAACGGCTCCCGGGAGTGTAGTTACTGGGTGTGGCAAGCCAACGGGGTAAAGGCACATCTGCATCGGTTTGGTCTTTAGACCAATATGAGCCTTCGTGATAAGCTAGGTTACGTTGTCTTTCAAAACTGTTCAATACGACCTGACGGGTAACATTGTTGACACCGTACCATTGTGTCATGATGCTGAAGTTTTTCCAGTCAAATCCGACCGTTAAGTTGTACGTATTTTGTGGAGTAGAAGGGTAGGCATAAGGGATATTATCTTTGGAATCGATCAATCCATCGCCATTGTAATCCAGTATATGATAGTTACCAGGTAGTTTATTCCCATCGTTATTATCATGTATGGTACTGGCATATAATTCATCCCAGGTATTGTAATATCCGCCACCGACATGTGTATAGGTTTGACTGATCTGCTTGTCATTAAGCTTTTGATAATCTGGTAATAATTCGGGACTGTCTCCTTCTATCACTTTATCTTTGGCATGGGTAAAGTTCATATCTCCCCATAATCGCCAATGCTGATTGATTGATTTGTTAAACTTTAACTCTACTTCGTATCCCTTATTTGTAACGATCCCTAAGTTGGCTGCAGGCGCTGCCACGCCAAAATAATCGGGTATTGCACGATTATTTCCAGTGATCAACACATCGGTTCTCTTGTCGCTGAATACATTCACTTGGCCTGAAATGATTCCTTTAAAAAAGGAGAAATCGGTCCCGAAATTGAATTTTCTTACTTTTTCCCAACGTACATTCGGGTTCCCCAGCTCATTTTCTCTGTACCATATATAAGTACTCCGCTCTGGAGCTTCTCCAACAGTTCCCATATGGGACTGACCGCCATAAGACCATTGTGTCAAGTATAGGTACCGTCCATTGACATTGTCATCTCCAATATCTCCATAAGAAGCACGAAGTTTTAACATATCTATAAAGGCAATATTTTTCATGAAATTTTCTTCGGAGAGTAACCAACCTATACCGCCAGAATTGAAAAATCCAAATCGGTAACCGCGGGCAAATTTTTCAGATCCGGTATAAGCTCCACTGTAATCAAGCATATACTTTCCTTTATAATTGTAGGTGGTACGGAATACCCAGTCTTCACGATAAAATGGCTGCATACTTCCAGTAGCATATTGATTTCTATTAAATAGACCCATAGCTGTGATGTTATGGTCGTTTGCTATTCGAGTGGCATAATCCAATTGCAACTGGTAGAACAAGCGCCTATATGTCATTCCGTTATTTACTGCTCCTGATTGTTGAGCCCAGTTGATTCCTTCTACAAAGTCAAAACGGCTGCCATCTATATTTTGTCCGTAAACGGCTAGTCCTGTTTCTGGATCAATCCATTTACTTTGTACATTATTATAGAGATCGTTAACTCCTCTTCCTGCCTCGACAAATGTATTATCGAGCGATATGCTCCCTCTAACTTTCAAACCATCGACAAACATTTTGAGATCTTGTTCTAATATAAAATCTGACGTTATTTTACTCGTAGTTGTCAGTTCTACTCCGGATGTTGCGAGTGCTTGTGCTGAGTTGATACCTACTTGTGAATCAGGTTTGTAAAACCCCCATGTGCCGTCTGCGTATCTGGGATAGATGACATCAGGCGGTACTGTATAGGCAGCGATCCAGTAACTGTAATCATTTCCGCCACCCCAAGGACTTTTTCTTCTTCCATGTGATCCTGCCAGATTTGCTGAAAATTTTGTGGTTGGTGTGAGCTGAAAATCTAAGTTAGACCGCATGTTTAAGCGGTTAAAACCATAACCGGGTTTGTAACCGCGATTGTTATCATTTTCCCGAAACATATCACCCTCGTATAAATAATCGGCACTAGCAAAGTATTTTACAAAATTAGTACCTCCTGCAATATTGAGATTGCTATTTTGCGAGAATGCATGTTTCTTGAATAGCTCCTCAGCCCAATTGGTGTTGACATACCGCTCTTTTTCTTCTAGATTGGCCGGGAAGCGGTATTTGTCTATGAGTGCTTGAGGCTGGTATGAAATCCAACTATTGGGAGAAAGTGCCAATTCATTTTCAATGACCCGGTTGCGCAGCATCATGGCATCATAGGAATCCATTTTTCCAGGCAATTGGGATACTGTTTTTATAATATTATTGACTGTACCCCTTACGGAAGCTCTGCCTTCTCTACCTCTTTTTGTGGTGATGAGAATGACCCCGTTGGCTCCACGTACACCATATACGGCAGTAGCAGTTGCATCTTTTAATACGGATACGGTTTCGATCGAACTGATATCGACACTGCTCAAAGGACGTTCTACGCCATCTACCATTGTTAATGGATCGGTATTGTTCCAAGTACTACGTCCACGAATCACAATACGCGGGTCTTCTTCTCCAGGCATCCCGGTACTCGCCGTAGTGACTACTCCAGGGACATTACCAGTCAAAGCCGCCCCAACACTTGCTACACCGCCCGCTCTTTCTAATACTTTTCCTGTTGTTTGGGTAACCGCCCCAACAACGGTTTCCTTTTTCTGCGTGCCGTAACCGACGACAACAATCTCATCGATATCGATATTGGTACTGGTGAGTACGATCTGTAATTGATTTTTATGACTTACATCTACTTCTGTTTTTAGGTAACCAACCTTGGTAATGATAAGTGTATTTCTGTTTTTTGGTACTTGAATAGTAAAAGAACCATTGATATCTGTTGAAATTCCTGTTGTTCCGTCTTTAACTTTTACAGAAGCATTTTCTACTGTCTGTTGCTTTTGGTCAACAACTGTACCCCGGATCTCTCTAAAATCTTGTGCATATAACGGAGCTGTTCCAAGCAATAAGAGAAGAAGTGCCGAGATATGGAGGAGGAAAATACCCCATAGTTTTTTCTCATACCAAATGAGTGTGATGGTATATTTAATCATCATAATATTGTTTTATTGTTTAGTATTGGTTTGAAATCATAAATCGGTTTGCTCCATTACAGAGCATTGATTAGCGGTGATAGTGATCTATCATAGTAGGTTTTAGGGACTGTTTTGTGTGCTCATAATTTTATTTTAATCTAAGTGGTTTGTGTAAATGCCATGCATAAAGTTTCCAGTTGCTATTAGGTAGGTTAGGTCTAATAACAAGTAGTGAAGTTTATTCTGACGGTTGGTTTATAATTACTAATTCAAAACTAGCTGATGTAACATTCTCGTTGAGGTAAGAATGTTCAAATGATGAGTAAGTATGTTAAAATTGGATTTAAATCATCAAATAATGTATTTTTTTTGATAGTTTAGGATAACAGTGATAATTATAATAAGTATGGTTGTCAGCCTGTAACCAATTAACTTATCAAACCCATATATGTTGAATTTATTGAAGCGCAAAATTATTGTAGTAATTATACTTATTTCTTGCTCCATTTCTAATGCGCAGGAATTACCGTATTCATTTGAACACTATACGATAAAAAATGGCTTATCATCAAATACTGTTTTTAGTACTTACAGGGATAGTTATGGATTTTTATGGATTGGAACTGAAGATGGTTTAAACCGATTTGATGGCTATACTTTTAAGGTGTATCGTTATAATGCTGATACTGAGGCGGGATTAAAATCCAATCATATCACAGCTTTATGTGAGGATGCCACAGGACGTGTTTGGATCGGCACAAACGGCGGTAGCTTGAGTTATTATGACCGCAAATTGGATAAAATTGTCAGTTATGATAAGAATGCCAACGGTAATTGGTTGAGTACGGCTATAACCTCAATTAATACAGATATTGCCGGTAATATATGGGTCGGTTCTTATGGAGGGCTCTTTATCATTAATGTTAAAGATATTCACAAACCTCTTGATGTACGCTATACCGACATCGAAAAGAAGTTTGTCAAAATGACCTCAAGATATATTTTTAGGGACAGTGAGGCACGGATGTGGATTGCCGCCGAAAATAAAATATATCAGTTTTCATCGAATTTGAAAGCAAGTAAAAGTTTCCCAGTGCAACATCTTTTAACATCGGACAAACAGTTACTGGAAATGACATGTATAGAGGAAGATGATCAAAAACGTATTTGGGTTTCTTCTCTTGAGGGGCTTATTTATAAGGGTAATAATGATGGAGATTTTTCTTTGTATAAAGAAAGCGGAGGAGCTAAATTAGGCAGTTTGCGTATCTATAGTGTAACTAAAGATATGAAGGGTGGATTATGGATTGGTACTGACAATGGATTAGGGGTATTGAATACCGAAACTTTCGTATTAAAAGTTTTCAATAGGGATGCGCGAAATGTTAGAAGTCTAAACCATAAATCGATCCGTTCGATCTATCGCGATAAATATGGAATTTATTGGGTAGGGACTACACAGGGAGGTTTAAATAAATTTGATTCTAATCTGAATCAATTTAATCTTAAAACGATTGATCGTTATGGGAATAAGGAGATTAATATGATTACTTCATTTTTACCACATAAAAATAACGTAATTGTAGGAACTGATGGTGGTGGTCTGTATCTGTATGATCGTACATGGAGTAAGTTAACAGCTATATCAACGGGATATTCGGATTTAGCTGTTTTAGCATTGAAAAGCGGAGAGCGTTCAAGCGATATCTGGTTAGGGACTTTTGGAAAAGGAGTGATCAAGTTTGATTTAGAAACAAAATCCAGTATCCAGTATCAAACAGGTACTGCTAACAATCAACTTAATAATAACGAAGTTTTCAGTATAGAAAAAGATATTTATGGCGATTTATGGGTAGGTACGAATGGTGGTGGGATCAATGTGATACAGGTTAAAGATGGTATGGTTAAAAAGTACCGTCGTTCTGACAATCCCAAAGAAGATGAGATTTCTCCGTCGGCAGATTTTATTCGTGCTTTGAGAAAAGACCAGGAAGGAAATATGTGGATCGGAACATATGGGGCCGGTATTTCGGTATATAATCCTTATACACGTAAAACCGTGTACTATAATAAAAACAATAATGCTTTACCAAACAATTATGTCCTGTCCATTTATACAGATCGAGCTGGAAACGTTTATGCTGGAACCAATGGTAATGGAGTAGGGTTGCTGCAAAAAGGTCAAAAACAATTTAAAACATTGTCTGAACGGGAAGGCTTGATCAATGATGTGGTACAAAGTATCGTAGAGGATAATGCTGGAAAAGTATGGTTTAGTACGAATAAGGGGCTGAGTTGTTACGATCCTTTACAAAAAACGTTTAAGAATTATGCTTATTCTGTTGGATTGCAGGAAGGTGCTTTTACAATTGGTGCTGGTATCCTATTACCTGATGGAGAAGTATATTTTGGTGGTCAAGAGGGATTTAATCATTTTTATCCCAAGAATTTGAAAGTTAATACCAATCCCTCGAAACCTGTATTAACCGAATTGAAGATTGATAATAAGGTGATCAGTCCTTCTGAAGGAGGTGTTTTATCTGAATCGCTATTAACTGCACAAAATATCAATTTAAAGTATAAACAGAATTTTTCTATCGGATTTGTCGCATTAAATTTGACTGTATCTGAAGACAATCAATATGAATATCGATTGTTAGGATTTGATAAAAACTGGATTAAAGCGGGTAAGGAACATGTTGCGTATTATACCAATCTGGATCCCGGAGCGTATACATTTGAAGTGAGGGCCAGTAATAATGATGGGATATGGGACGAGGAAATTAAATCTATTATTGTTCATGTTGCACCTCCAATATGGTTAAGAGGGTATGCATTTGTTTGCTATGCGCTTTTAATTTTGATTGGCTTATATTGGTTACGAAACCGAGGTTTACGTAAGCTAAAGCAAAAATTTGTTTTAGAACAGGAGCGCCGTGAAGCAGATAATCTTCATCAGCTGGATCAAATGAAAATTAAATTTTTGACAAATTTAAGCCATGAATTTCGAACGCCTATTTCGTTAATTACGGGTCCAATTGATATTCTACTACTTAAGGAAAAGGATAAGGAAACTTCGCAACAGATTGCACTTATCAAGCGTAATGCCCACCGGCTGCTTAATCTTGTTAATCAATTGCTCGACTTTAGAAAAATGGAAGAAAATGAGCTTAGGTTGCATAATACCAAAGGGGACCTGGTGTCCTTTGTAAAAGATATGTACGAGTCCTTTAGCGATATGGCTATCCAAAAGGAGATCAACTATCGTTTTATTACAGCTGAAGATTACGTATTGACAACTTTTGACCATAATAAAATAGAGCGCATTCTTTTTAATTTGTTATCTAATGCATTTAAGTTTACGGAGAAGGGGGGCAATATTTCTGTTCATATTCAATCGGTGGAAGTGCAGGAGGGGGACGATAAGATAAAAGTGAAAATTGTTATCAAAGATGATGGAATCGGTATTCCAAAAGAATCTCACCAAGCTATATTTGAAAGTTTTTATCAGCACGATACAGAGGCGAGTATCTTAAATCAAGGTTCTGGCATCGGTTTATCAATTGCAGATTCATTTGTTAAAATGTATGGAGGCCAGTTACGCGTGGAGAGTGAACCAGGGTTTGGAAGCTCATTTTCTTTCGATTTACTTTTGGAAAAAATGGAGACAACAAAAGGTGAAGTTGTAGAATCTACCGCATATGTTGAAGAGGAGCGTCATGCTGATCCTCATATTCGGTTACGACCTGTTGTATTGATTGTCGAGGATGATGATGATTTTCGAGATTTTTTAAGAGGAAGACTTGAGCCTTTATATCAAACTTTCGAAGCATCGAACGGACAAGAAGGTTGGCAAAAGGCACTATTTCATCACCCCGACATGATTATTTCTGATGTTCAGATGCCAATCATGAACGGTATGGAATTGACTCAAAAGCTGGTGCGGGATAAACGGACAAAACATATTCCTATTATCTTATTGACAGCTTCAAGAGTGGAAAATGGTCTTGTATGCGGTTTAGAATCAGGAGCAGTGGATTATATTTCCAAACCATTTGATATGGTCGCACTATTAGCGAAAGTTAATAGTTTACTGCTGCTTAATCAAGCTTTTAAAGATACTTATAGTAAACAGCTGTCTTTTGTGTCACCAGAAGTTGAGGTGATGTCTGAAAAGGAAAAATTTTTACAGAGCGTATTTGAATATGTTTATGAAAATTTAGATAATCCACAACTTTCCGTTGAGTTGTTGAGTAGTCATTTGTCCATTAGTAGAACATCTTTGTATAATAGATTGCTTGAATTTTCTGGAATGAGTCCTGTAGATTTTATACGTTCGGTAAGATTAGAACGTGCTGCAAATTTATTGGAAAAAAATAGTAATTCGATATCGGAAATTGCTTATGAGACTGGATTTTCAAATCCGAATTATTTTACGAAAGTATTTAAGGCAAAATATAAAATGACACCGTCGGAGTATATACAAGCACAAAAGAATCTGGTTAAATAATGTTATTGGAGCGCATTAAATTGGAGAGAAAGGTCAGAAATAGTATTAAATAAGGAGCTGCAGATAAAAGGTAACGATTGCTAAAAAGGCTTATCTGTGATGGGATAAGCCTTTTTAACATTAAGAAAATTAACGGGTTCCTAAGCTTTATTTACGCTTTCTTTTTTTTCTTTTTACGTCGATTGTACCAGATGTAGAAACCGGTGACAGGTAGGCTGGCGGCAATCAAAGAAGCTAAAAATACCAGCATCTTTCCCGGGATTCCCAGAATACTTCCTAAGTGGATATCGTAATTTAAGGCCCTCATTTTTTCACCGTAATTTTTACTTGAAAAATCGATTGTTTTTTGCAGATAACCTTTCTTTACATCGTATTGTCGGATGATAGAGGCATAGCTTTTTTCATAACGGATATACACGTTTAACGGTGCTTCTTCCTTCTGTGGGAAATAAAAGTAATAGGCATGTGCATCGGGATAAGTTACCTGTACTTCGTTCAGAATGTTATCGTAGACCGAAAGATTTGTATTCAAATGAGCCTTTGACTGAATAGGTGTCGCCAGAACTGTTTCCGGAGCCTTATTTTCGATTTTATTGAGTACTTGCTGTACCGACTCATCAAACCAGGGAAAGGCCCAGATCATACCGGTCAATCCCAGAATTAAAGCGATCGTGAAGGAATAGAATCCTAGAATATTATGCAGATCGTAATTTTTCCGTTTTATGCCGGTTTTATTTTTCCAGCGAAACCAAAACCGTACACGTCTTGCTTTTTTGTTTTTTGGCCACCACAGATATAGACCTGTTAATAGTAAGAGCACAAAAAATAGCGTTGCAGTGCCTACAATGGGTTGGCCAATGTCATTTTTAAACAGCAATGACCAGTGGAGGTAGAGTATCACCCTGAAAAATTCAAATTCAGCGTTTTCACTGTATACGTTTGCTGCGGTATAGGGGTTGATGAATAGAGACTCGTAGTATTTTTTCTCGTTCCAGTACCAGATTCCATCGTTATCATCTACTTTATATGCCCTAAAATGCCAGGTCCGTTGTGGATTGTTTTCAATTTCTACGGCCGAGACCTGTTTTTCAGCACCCCAATGCTGTTCTGCGTGGTCCAATAAAGTTGAAAATGACTGACGCTCATGATCTGGACTCGTGGACTCCACGTAATAATGATTTTTATAAACTACGGGTTTGATTTCATCAACAAATGCCAATATACAACCGGTTATGCCCAGTATAAAGACGATAAGTGATGAGAGTAAACCCATCCAAAGGTGTGTTTGATGTAATATTTTCTTTAGCACAATTTACAATCTAATCAAGCAGACCGCTCGCTAAAAGCGGTCTGCTCGTTGCTATACAATTTTTAGAACCGATAGGAAAGGTTTGCCGCCACACTGGATGGTGCCTGCAAATTGCCCCAGCTGTCCCAATATTTTTTATTAAAGATATTGTTCGCTTTCAATTGAATTCCCCAAGCTTGTTTGTTATAAAACACAGTGGCATTGGCCAGCGTATAGCTGGGAATAAAAAAGGTATTTGTCGAAGCGCGGTACATTTTATCAACATAGTTGACCCCGGCACCGATACCGAGACCTTTTACTTTTTCTTGGAAAGTGTAAGAAGCCCAAAAACTGGCGACATTTTCAGGCGCAAATTCTGCCTTGTTTCCTTCAACAGCAGTATCAGAAGCTTTGATGATGCGATTATCATTATAGGCATAACTTCCGATGATATTCAGTCCTGCGATGGGATTGGCAATGACCTCCAGTTCTGCACCTTTGCTCACCTGTTTTCCATCCTGTTCGGTAAACATGTCCGCATTGACACGGGTGGCATTATCAATCTTGATATAATAATAGCTGGCCGTCAGACTTAATTTTTTATGAAAAAGCTCCGATTTTATTCCACCTTCTGCTTGATTGGCAAATATTGGATCTATGACAAATCGATTTCCATCTGGCTGGATGACAGGAGCAACATTTTGGAAACCACTCATATAATTGGCAAATGCAGAAATACGCTCGGGAAGAATCTGGTACACCAATCCTAATTTAGGCGCTAATGATGTTTGTTTGAATCCTTCTTCATCTTCCACTTTGTTCCGATTGAAATGATCAACACGTAGTGAAAGCATGGTCGAAAGACGTGGCACGATGGTGATCATATCGGATACATATGCACTGAGCGTTTGTTGCGAAGGAGTGGGGTACGGTGCAAATTCGGCATTTTTATCGATTTCCTGTCTCAACAGGGGCGTGAATTTTTGGGTCACATCTACTTTGTCGAATAGCTGTATATCTCCGAAAAGGAAACTGCTGCTGAGGGTTCTATAATTGGCTCCGATCAGCAATTTATGTTTGATACTTCCTGTGTTAAATTCGCCATTGATATTTTGCTGAATATTTGCGTATCCATTATAGACATCCTTATATATGGATGCGGCTCTAGTGACCTCTGTAGGAGAACTGACGAGCACGACACGCTGATAGCTGTGATCCACATTTTCCGAAACGTACGAGAACACGGTGGTGGACTGGAACTTATCCGATATTTTATATTTTGCCTCAGCAAAGATTCTGGAAGCGCTATTTTGTACATCGGCATCGCTATAATACAAGCTTTTGCGGTAATCCAACTTCAGATCTTTAGGTTGAAGTACATCTTTGGCCCGGATAACAAAATTATTGGGCTGTGTATTGTGTACCTTTAGGTATTCGGCATCTAAGTTTAGGGTCAGCTTCTCATTGACCTGATAGCTTAAACTAGGTGCGATTAAAAAGGTATTGTTAAAAGCATCCGAGAGGTAACTTCTTTCTTTATGGATAGCGGTATTCAAACGAAATAGTACACTTTTGTCGGCCTTTAAGGGCGTATTGAGATCTATGGATAAACGGTTTAAGTCATAGCTCCCCGTAGTGTAGTTTACTTCCGTACGTTTTGCTTCAATTGGTTTTTTCGTAACGAGATTGACTACGCCACCAAATGAAGATACGGATGCTCCAAATAGCGTTCCCGATGGACCTTTAAGTACTTCTATGCGTTCTACATTGGCAAGATCCATCGCAGATCGGTCCGAAGTGGACTCCATACCGTTGCGGGCATTAATTCCTGTACTAAATCCTCTTAGATGGGCACTCAGTCCGCCAGAAGGATTGATCACAGGTACAGTACCACCTGCATTCCGCATGGCTTCGGCGATGGTATAAGAAACTTGTTCTTTCATCAACTGCTGTGTTACCACCTGATACACCTGCGGGTTCTCCAAATTGCGCAGTGGCATACGGGCTATAAAAGGAGTCTCTTTCTTGGCAAAGCGGTTTTTACGTTCGCGGTTGACCACTACTTCCTGTAGTGCTGTAGCATCTTCATAGAGCACAAGGTTGACTGTAGATGTTTTATTTGCTTCAATATGTACCTGTTGCTTTTGGGTCAGCAAGCCAACATATTTTGCTTCTACGGTATAGCTGCCGGCTTCCATATTACTGAACGAAAACTTACCGTTTTCATCGGCCTGGACTTGTCTGCCCGCAAGGGAGATGCTCACATATCCAGCTGGGTGACCATCGCTGCTGTGTACCTGTCCGTTCAGATTGCCTTTTCCAGAAGAAGGCTGTAAATTAATGCGATTTCCATTGGTCTCTACGCGTTTTACAGCATCGCCCAGGATCTCCTGCAAAATTGTTTCTAAGCGTGCGTTTTGCAGGTTTACCGATACTTTTTTTTGTGCGTCGATCAGGTTCGGGCTGTAGATAAAAGAACAGCCTGTTTTTTCTTCAATTTTTTCTAACGCCTGCGCTATCGTTTGGTTTTTGATTTGGATGCTGACCTTGGTCTGGAGGATACCCTGTTGCGCCTGTGTTAAGAGACAGGAGAAAGAAAGTGCTAATAAAAGGCTATTTTTTTTCCATGTTCTGGGAAATAGCGGTGTGCTAAGTAGCAAAAAGTTCATATTTTTACAAATGTGATTAAGTTAATGTATTTAATTTCATCCCCCGGTGGACAATTTTGGCGATGCGTACACCGGGTTATTTTTTGCGGATCGATTATCTATATAAGCTGACCTCCTTATCTTTGATGGTATATTTGATGGAGGTTGCAAAACTGATATCATGTAAAATTGATGCTAAAGAAGCCTGCTTAAACTTCCCTCTCACCTGATCATTTAGTATTGCTGTATTGTGACAGGTGATCTTTACATTATACCAGCGTTCAAGTTCCGGAATGACCTGTTTGATGGTTTTGTTGTCGAATATAAGTTGTCCTTCCATCCAGGCAGTCGACAGTTCACTGTTTACGGTACTTGATTTCATCTTTCCTGCAGCATAACTGCTTTGCATATTGGCTTTTAAAATAAGGGTGTCCGGACAATTTGCTGCGGTAAATTGTACTCGTCCTTCTTCCACAGTAAGCATATCGGACTGTCCGGTACGGCTTAGCAAATTGAATCGGGTACCCAGTACGCGGGTACTGGTATTTTTAGTCTGGACAATAAAAGGTCGTTTTGGATCTTTGCTCACCTCAAAAAAAGCTTCACCATCTAAGGTCACTTCTCTTTTCGCTGCATCAAATTTTTCGGGATAACGTAATTTTGTTCCGGAATTGAGACTTATGGTCGTTCCATCGCTGAGGATGAGTTTTTGTTTTTTTCCAAAAGGTACTTCGATCTGTACAAAGCGGGTGGTTACGATCGGTTCTGTGGTTATTTTATCCGATCGAAGATAGAGCCAAGCTGCGGATAGGATACTCACGATACTGGCTGCTGCGACGAGTTTAGGCCAGCGTCTACGGGTTGATTTTTCTGCCGAGAACGTATCTGGGATATCAGCTTGATGGCGAATATTTTGCCATAAGATCGCTTTTTTCTCTTCGGGTGTATAGTTACTCTGCTTGCGTGGAAATTCTTCATCAGGAATACCATCAGCCATCCAAGCTTCCACAGCTTGTTTCTCAACAGGTGTGCACTGGCCTGACCAGTATTTTTCCAAGAGCTGATGATCGATCTTCATATATTTTTATATACCAGTCGTCGTTTAGCTGTTTTACCCTTAGTCTAAAAAAAAATTATTTTTGTTCTGATGTCGCGATCTTATTTCTCAGGAATTTTAGGGCTTTCGTGAGATGTGCTTCGACAGTCTTTTCGGACAAAGACAATGCTTCGGCAATTTCGGGTATGCTTAGACCGCTATTGCGGCTCAGGGTATAGACCTGACGGCAACGGCAGGGTAGTCGGTTGACCAGGCCATCTACAAAATGATCAAGATCTCTGAAATAGATGGTCTCCTCTGTGTTGTTGATGCTGTGGCAGAAGGTCTCTGTCAATTCATGTGTCTGATCGATGCGCTTATACTTTTCACGGTAATAATCATTGATCCGTATTCGCGCAGCGCGAAAGAGATAGTGTTCGATCTGAATAATTTCTTCCATCACTTCTTTACGTTTCCAAAGCGAGCAGAAAATATCCTGTACCATATCCATAGCGATTTGCTCATCATTACAATGGTGTTCACAAAAATCAACAAGTCGATTCCAATAGGCGTCGAACCACTCCTGAAATATTTGTTCAGGTGATTTTTTCTGCTTGTTTTTTTTTGTAAAAAATAGTTTAAGGCTCACTAAGCAAGTCGTTTTAGATAGATAGGTTCAAATATAGGTTTTAATCTGGAATTGTTCTAAATAAAATTAAATTTCACTGATTTTAATATTTAGATGGCGATTATCTCCTAACATGAATTTGTGCTGTACAACATATTCCTCCCAATGAGGAATTTTTCACCGAGATTATAGTTTCTGATGCAGGTTTTATTGTGAAATTTTGCGAACATCATGTTCCATCTGGACGAGTTTTTGGCTGTTGATATAAGCGCATACAGCATGGATGGCTATAACCGGGACAGTCGTGGGTTATGCGACGAGCCGGATTGATTAACGGTATGAAAGAAAGTGCACAAGGTTAATATTGCTGATCAATTATATAAAACGTACCGGCCTTCTCACGCTGTATTATAAATATTTTCAATGGCATGTTTATTGAACTACTGAAAAACAATATAATTTAATAACATGAAATACACATTAATTAGTGCTGCTGTTACCTTTCTTATTTTATATATCGGTACTGGTTTCTTACTGTTGTCGGATTTTGGTGCCAATAAAGCCTTCAATCCGGGTGAACAGATAAATACCTGGTTATTTGTTTTTGGTTGGTCAATGGGGAAGCTCGGTTATGTGCTCATGGCATTTCTAATTCTTCTTTTCTTTGTATTTATAAGATGGTTAATCTTGAAAATCAGCAGTAAGGTAAATACAGTGGATTAATCGTCATAATACCGACTATTGAAGACAAAATGATATTACTGAATGACTTTTGCGTATTTATATTCTAGCTTAGTATAATTTTTTGTCCATTTTGTTGTTTTTTTCTAATGATCAGTGCAATGACCCAGATGGACAATAATGAAATGAGTAGGATGATTTTTGTGGTATTCATCTCCGGGAAAAAATTATTGAGCGAGTGAAATGCAGCTACTGCTACTAATGAATTGGTATTATTGGCAACTTTTCCGATTCCCCAGCTGCCAAGGATTAAAATCCCCAAAAACAAGAGGTTTGAACTTGTAAAATCAAAGTTCAGGTGCCAGATAAACCAGAGTACAGCCACGATCAGAACATTTAAAAATTCCGGTAATGGCTTAAGCTGTTGCTGTAAAAATCCGCGCCATCCGATTTCTTCTAAAAGACCATAAATTAAGATTGCGGTAATAGCTTCAAAAGATAGGTTTCCTTTGATAGCATACTCTGTACCTAAAATTAGGATAATGGGTAATGCCCAGTATAAGAGAAAAGGGATCATGATGTTGCTGTAGTTCCCTTTTAATGTTAGAACGGGTTTTATTTTAAAGAGAGCGAAGACGGCTAATGCGGCAATGGTGGGAGAAATACCCTGTAGGATGATTTTAATAAATCCGCTTGATATACCGTTCAATAAATCGGTTTTATTGGTCAGATAACGAAGAAGAACGGCAATAATAAAAAACGTCAGGACAGCGAGATAATTTACTTTATTTTTCATATACAATGGCTTTATTGAATGTCCAAAAGTAGCAAGATGATTTCGCTAAAAAATTGACGAAAGTTAAGAAATGTATACTACAGTTTTTTTTTTCTAATTCTGCTCAGACTTTCAGCTGCTATACCGAGATAAGAGCAGATGATTTTTAATGATGTTCTCTGGAAAATCTCAGGACGCTCTTTGATTAATTTTAAATATCTCTCGGTAGGGCTGAGCGTCAGTAAATTAATCTGTTCGGATTGTTTTCTGATGAACATGGCATCGGAAATAGCCTTGCCAATGATTAGGCCTGTAGTAGACCTGGAATATAAAGCATGCAGATCGCTATGGCTGATCGACCATACGAGCGATTCTTCTAAAGCCTGCGTCTTGATAACCGTTGATGATTGAATAAGAAAGGATAGGTAATCACTGAATAATTGTTCCTCGTAATATAGGTTAATGCAGATATCTTTTTCCTCTGCCAAAACAAAGTGTGCAACAGAACCGCTAATTAATATGTTGATGTATTTTTCTTTACTATGATAATCTTTTATTAACTCATTTCTTTTAAAGGTGCGTACCTGAAGATATTTTGCAAATTCAGTCCATAGTTTCAGGTCAGCTTTGTAAAATGGGTCAAATATTTCTTTTACTCGTTGCGGTGTGGGTTGCTCCATAAGTAGTCTTAATTCTTAATCTTTTATTAGCAGTTTATCATCATTTGAACCTTTGAACAGTTGATGAAACATCGGTCAACTTACAAAATATTTTAAAAATAATGCTGGAAATGGGCATTTGTTTTTAACAATTCATTTGTCATATTGATTCTAACATGAATCTATTTAGTGCTCAATAAACTATTGAGCATAGTAGGAAATAGAATCCGCATCATGAAAGAACTAGCGGTAAAAAATAGTAGATCACTTAAAGCATGGATATTGAGATCGGAAACTGCTTTTTTATTTCGCGTACAAACAAAACCCTATATTAATGGGGTTTTGTTTGATAAGATAGGCGCGAACTATCATTTTAATATTGCCGGAGATCAATTTTATCTTTATACAATTTTCAACACTCCACTATCCGCTCTTAAACTGGAGCCGTTGGTTGCTATAGAAAGTGGACTAGAAAGATAAATGGCCAAGTGTGCGATTTCACTGGGGTTGATGAATCTTTGGAGTAAAATATGTGGATTTGATTGCTGAATGATTACATTTTTCATCGTTTCAACTTCTAGGTGCTGAGATGATGCAATATATTCAACCGTATTTGAAACACCATCAGAATAAGTTGGCCCCCCTAAAATGGTATTTACAGTGACTGCTGTTCCTTTTGTAAGTTTGGACAATCCATTACTCAAAGCACTCATTGCTGCTTTCGTCATTCCATAGTGAATCATGTTCTCAGGAACATTTACGCCAGATTCGCTACTTATAAAAATTATCCTCCCAAAATTGTTTGCAATCATTTTTGGCAATAGTTTTCTGGAAAGACGCATGCCGCTCATTACGTTTATCTCAAAGTAATTGTACCAGTCTTCGTCGGTTGTCGCATAAAAGTCATCAATACCAAATATACCTACATTATTAATCAGAATATCAATATCATTTAGTTCTGAAAGCAATTTTTCTACTTCATCCATTTTAGAAAAATCTGCTACAATAGCTTTGACATCACTGTTCGGATACTGCTTTTTCAGCACTTCTACTGCTTTTTGTGTTTTTTCTTTGTTTCTGCCATTGATAATAACCGAAGTCCCTTCTTGTAAAAGTTGTTGAGCAATGGCAAAACCAATTCCCTGTGTGGAACCGCTGATAAATGCACGTTTTCCTTTTAATTGTAAATCCATTTTATTTTTGTAATGATTATTAAATAAATGTTTAAAAAAAATTAGCTTAGTATTTCAAGCTGTAGATTGATTTGTTGTTTTAATATTTTTTGATCGGGATACAATCTTCTTAGCGAATTGATACCGCACCAAAATGTAATCAGATATTTTGACAATATATCGGCCGAAATCGTTGTTTTAAGTTTTCCGTTTTTTTGTTCTTTTGCGATAATTGACCTATATAAAGCTTCTGTTTCCTTTAGAATCTGTTCTGCTTCTTTCTTCAACTCTTCATCCATAAAGCTCATTTCTATAATTGTATTCGCGATAATGCAACCTTTTTGGTGCGTTAATGTATCTGTTTTTGCAAGATTTAAAAAGAATTTTTTAATGAGAGCAATGGGATTTTGACTTTTTTCTAATTTTTTTTCAAAGGCATTAAAATCTGCTCGTCTTTGTTGCAATGCTTTTTCGAATAATTCTCTTTTTCCACCTTTGAAAGTATTATATAAACTTCCTGCGCCAGCTCCCGTGGCAATGCTCAAATCTGATAAGGATGTTGCGTAGTAACCTTTTTGCCAGAAAACTTCTTGAGCTTTAATGATGATTTCCTCGTTTTGATGAATATTGGGTCTGCCTTTCATTTATATTTGTAATGATTGTTACAAAATTAAGTAAAAAATTTTCAACAATAAAAATAGATTAATTAAATGATTGCCGAAATTTCAAAGGTGTCTGATTTGTAGCCTTTTTAAATAATTTGCTGAAAGATTGTGAATATTCAAACCCTAATTGGTAAGCGATTTCGCTAACCGTCATGTGCGAGGTTGATAGTAATTCTTTTGCTTTTTCAATCAGATGTTGCTGTATGTGCTGCTGTGCATTTTGACCTGTTGTATTCCGCAACAAATCACTCAGGTAGTTGGGTGAAACGTGAAGTTTTGATGCGATCATCTGTACTGTTGGCAATCCTTTGTTTAACGATGTTTCTACATTGAAATAATCATTTAAGATCTGTTCCAACTGTGATAACAAGTCATTATTGACCGCTTTCCTGGTTAAAAATTGACGGTTGTAGAAACGATTAGAATAATTGAGTAATAAATCAAGATGCGAAACAATCACATCTTGACTATAATGATCTATATTATTTTTCAATTCTTCTTGCATCTGCTTTAAGATTGAAGAAATGATGTTTTCTTCCTTCTTTGAAAGATGCAAAGCTTCAGCTATGTGATAATCGAAATAACCAAAATTTCCAATGTTTTTGCCTAAAGGATAAGGACGAATGAGTTCGGGTTTAAAAACGAGCATATATCCCTTAACAGTAGTATTTGTAACCGTAGTTACCGAAAAGACCTGGCCAGGTTTTGTAAAAGTCATCATGCCTTCACCGAAATCATAATCCCTTTGTCCATATTTAAAACTGCCATTGCTCCCTTTTTTAATTGCGATACAGTAAAAATCATTGGCAAAATGCTTCCATACATTGCTGTGTTTGTAACTCAGCAATTCAAAATCAATCAGACTTATTAAAGGATGATCCGGTTTTAACAGCCCAAATAATTGATGCAGCTCGGAAATAGATCTGATAATGTGCGGTATGGGATTCACCTTTTTCATACTTGTAAATGTACAAATAAATTAAAAATCAGTAGATAAGGATAAATGTTTCCAAGTTTCTAATTCAGCTGTTTCATTTGCTCGTTGGGCCAGAATAGATTGATAACTATCTTTTCCAATTGGTAAATGTAAGGGAGGTTCATCCAAAGTTGTCATATGCATCAATATTTTAGCTAACTTCTTTGGATCTCCCGGCTGGTTGCCATCAAAACTTTTTAACATTTTTACGTGTTCTGTAACATGATAATCAGGAATCAGATTCGCCGCTATAGCTAAGGTGCTCTCGCTCATGAAGTTTGTTCTGAACATACCGGGAGCAATTACTGTTACGTGAATTCCAAATGGTTTAACTTCTTGAGCCAATGCTTCTGAAATACCAATCACCGCAAATTTGGAAGCATTATAACTTCCGGTATTGGCATATCCGATATAGCCCATGTTAGATGAAATATTGATAATGTGTCCTGATTGTTGCTGACGTAAATGTGGCATTACACTTCGTATTACATTTGCCATTCCGAAAACATTGACATCCATCGTTCTTCTAAATTCATTGTCACTGATTTCCTCTAAACTTCCAACCAGATAATAGCCAGCATTGTTCAAAACCACATCAATCTGTCTGAACTTTTCGATTCCTTTTTCGATTGCCGATTTTACTTCATTTTCATTGCTGATATCGGCTTTTATAGGTAATAAATGGTCTGTTTCAGCACCTAAACTATTGATCAACTCTTGCAAACTACGTGAAGTTGCAATGACCATATTACCATTTTCTAAAAGCGCCTTAGTAACTTCTAATCCTATACCTTTAGACGCACCGGTTATAAACCAGACTTTTTGTTTGTTCATCATATTTTATTTTTGATGCAAATTTCAGAAAGTGGTTGTACCGGTTTGTGTTCAAATCAAGGATTTTTGTGTTTAAGATCAGTTTTCAGGTGGTTTACCTATCTTATAAATGTATATGTTCTCTACTTAAAAATGAGCGATATTCCGTTTTGATACACAGGCTCCTTATCTAGAAAAGTAATTTTAGCTTCTTAACGTGTTTCGGATTTATACGTTTTAAAAAAAATAATCAGGATCATCTATGTAGTTTTTATCTTTCATTCTTTGATGCATCACCTAGTAAGGATTGCTATCGGGGTTAATTTAAATTTTAGAGTCTCCTCCTGATTTTTGATCATCATTTTTGATATTGGAGTCTGCTTCAAAAATGCTTAAAAGTGGTTTTGATGTAGACATGATTTGTGATTTTTTGTCGTTAGCACCTGAAGAAGTTGAAATAGGCTTTTGTTAAGCTATATAATAAAGGGACATACTTTTTTTGTATGTCCTTTTTGCTTAAAAGTTTTAACAGAATTGCTGTTACTTATTTTAAGAATTACTGAACTTTGCGCCACTGTACGAAAGATCTCATAGGTGAATTGATCTCCTGCTTGTCATCTTAACTTTTATAATATCAGTGCTCTACCTTAATTCCATCCGATAATACTTTCTTTTGTGCTTTTATAAAACCCGCTTTATCTTTCTTAACAGCTTTAATGATCTCTTTCTGTTCTTTGGGTACCGTGTAATATTTGTCTACCCATAATTGCATCTCAATCAATATGGGGAGTAAATCGATACCCTTCTTAGTAAGGGTGTATAAAACTTTTGCTTTGCTTTCCGGATGATCCAGTTTACTGATCAGTCCATTTTCTTCCAGCATTAATAATCTTGAAGCTAAGATATTGGTCGCTATCTTCTCGCCAGATTTTAAAAAGTCGCTGTAGGTGCATTGTTTCAAGCGCATTAAATCCCGGATGAGCAATAAGGACCATTTATCTCCTAAAATATCTAATGAACAACTGATAGGGCATTGCGATCTATTTTTCATAATAATGTATTTTTTTTAAAAAACACTTGCGTTTTGCAAGTTGAATTTTATATTTGCACTTGCAAAACGCAAGCAAATTTACAATTTTAAATTATTAATACCATGGAAAACAGTGTAATATTTAATTCTTACCATAAAAATGGATTACAATTGCGGAACCGGATAGTGATGGCTCCCATGACCAGAAGCCGTTCTGATAATCCCGAAAATAAAGCAACAGCGTTGACTGCGCTGTATTACAAGCAACGTGCTTCTGCTGGACTGATCATTACCGAAGGTACATTTATCAGTCCTGAGGCAGTAGGTGTTATACATGTTCCTGGAATTTATACGCAAGAGCAGATCGCAGGCTGGAAATTGACCACGGAAGCAGTACATGCTGAAAACGGAGTCATCTTTGCCCAGCTCTGGCACACTGGAGCATACTCGCATCCTGATCTTCATCAGGGTAAAAAACCGTTGGCCCCTTCGGATGTAAATCCAGAGCAGCAGGTTTTTACAGCAACGGGATTTAAACCTACTGTCGCTCCTCAGCCCATGACGGTTGCTGATATTAAAAGAACGGTTAATGATTTCAAACAAGGGGCGCTTCATGCTTTTGAAGCTGGATTTGACGGTGTTGAACTTCATGCTGCCAACGGCTATTTATTGCAGCAGTTTTTTAGTAAAAATTCTAATCTGCGCAACGATGAATATGGGGGTTCGATCGAAAATAGAGCGCGCATTCTTTTCGAGATTTTGGATGCCATAAAAGAGGTTGCCGATATCCGTAAAGTTGCGGTTCGTCTCAACCCTTCTTTAAACGGTATTATGGGTATTTTGGTCGACGATGAGACCATTGCATTTTACAACTATCTAGTCAATAGGCTTAATGATTACGATCTGGCTTATCTGCACTTGATAGAACCTTTTACGGATGTTTCCGGAAACGCCAATGCTATCCAGGAAGTTGCCAAGCATTTCCGTCAGCTGTATACAGGAACGATCATCATTAACCGCGGCTTTAATAAAGATACGGCCAATCAGGTTATAGGTGATGGTGATGCCGATCTGGTATCATTTGGTGTACCCTTTATTGCAAATCCTGATTTAGTGGAGCGTTACAGAACCGGAGCGACACTAAATGTTCCGGATCAAAATACATTTTATACGCCGGGCGAAAAGGGTTATACAGATTATAAAACTATAGATCAATAATAACAATATGAAAACAACAGGAAATACCATATTCATCAGCGGCGGAAGTGCCGGAATAGGATTAGCGATCGCTAAGAAATTAAATGCAGCAGGAAATAAGGTTATTATCAACGGCAGAAATGAAGAACGGCTTCAAAAGGCGTTAAAAGAACTGGATCAGGCAGTGGCTATTCAGGGAGATCTGTCGGTTGAATCTGATAGAATCCGTATTGCCAATGATTTGAAAACAAATTATCCGGATGTTAATATTATCATCAATAATGCTGGTGCTGCATTTGCTTATCTTTTGAGTGAAACTATCGGAGCACATGAAAAAGCAGCTATTGAGATGAATACCAATTATTTCAGCGTCATCCATTTTACAGAATTGCTCATTCCACATCTTCTTCAGAAAGCTGAAGCGGCTGTTATTAATATTTCATCAATAGCAGTGTTCGGAAGCCATGTGATGCTGCCCACTTATGGTGCTACGAAAGCAGCGCTCCATAGCTATACTGCCGCATTAAGACAGACCTATCAAGACCAGAAAAAGCTGCAGGTCTATGAAGTTTATCCGCCTTTGGTCGATACCGAATTCTCCGCAGAAATCGGAGGGGCAAACGGTATTCCTGCTTCTGAGGTGGCTGATGAATTGTTTTTAGCTTTGGAAAAAAATCAATTTGATGTTCCTGTAGGAGATACCAAACAGTTTTTCCAGGAAACTCACTAGTCACCAGAAACGGTTCTTCATTTTAGCAAAAAATGAGGAACCGTTTTAAGTAAATGCTCCTAATAATTTCAAAGTAAAAGGAAAACGATCATCATTACAGTTTGAATATAGGGAATAGGACTTACTATTGGGCGCGTCCTCGCCATTCATTTACGCTGTTATGCATCTATGAACGTTGTTAAATTTCAAAAACCTGAGCTAGATGTGCCGGATAGTCTTTAAGGCTTGTTGCGATATCACCCTCTTTAAAAATATCAAAACAGTTGTAGTCCGAGACAACTTCTACGCCGCAGAATCTGTAATTACTTGTTATATGCATTAAATAATCAGCAGTGCTTATGCCTCTAAATAACTGTTGGTTTTCATCATTAAAACTTGCTTCAGGTGCATTCCAGGTACTACAGACCATAAATTTTTTACCTTGCATTTTACCTCCTGTTCCATATTGTCGGTAGGGATCTTCTCTGGTTCTGCCATCACCTGAAAGAAATTTTTCACTGAATAAGCCGCTATTGAATACTTCATCTACATATTTTTTATAGATCCATGGAGCGCCAAACCAATTAATCGGTGTTTGTAAAATGATGATCGCGGCTTCCAAATGTTTTTCTACTTCCTCGTCTGCGTTGTATCCTTTCTCGATACTCGTCTCGATGACCTCGTAGCCCTTTGATAAGAAAAATTCGTGCGCCACCTGTATAAAAGCGCTATTGAGTGTTCCCTCTGACCAATTGGGATAGGGCAGATGTGCATTGATTAAAAGTACTTTTTTTATAGTTTCCATTTTATATTTAAGCATTGATAATAAAGACTGTTTTCTATTTTGGCATATCCCCTGTAAAAGGTGTGCTATTTTATCTTGCAGACAAAAAATAGTATAACTGTACAGGGGTTAAATAAATCTGTTCGCGTTGTTTTTTTAATGAAACAAAATTATTAGATGACAGCTGCCGGCAAGGAAACAGACTACTACAAAAAAGGAAACAAATTACAGGGCGTAAATTTTTTAGAAATTTGGGATCAGAATTAACGGATTATTTATTGATCAGGGACTGACGGTATTGCCGAGGGGTAAGATTCACCTGTTTTTTAAAGAACTTGGCAAAATAGTTCGGGTACTCAAATCCAAGTTCATACGCAACTTCGGTACTATTCAATTCTTTTTTGATCTCAAGCAATTCTTTAGCTTTTTTCACTACAAAATCATGGATATTTTCAAGGGCAGATTTATTTGTTAAATGTTTGATGATATCGCCCAGATAGTTGGCCGACAAACCTAATTTATCTGCGAAATACTGTACTGTTGGAAGCTGCTTGACGGGTTGTCTATAATACTCGTGAAGGTGCTGCTGAAAATCTGTCAGGATTCGGTTGTACTGCTTTGGATCTGTTGAAAACTGTCTTTTATAAAATGCTTCTACTAAAGAGACCAGTACGTTGACGTAGGATAATAAAACAGTATTATTTTTCTTTTTACTGTTATAATAAGGCGTCATCAATTCAAATACCGTACGGATTTCTTCCGCTTCCGTTTCGGTCAGGTACAATGCTTCATGCTGTCCATAATCCAGGTAATTTTTGAATAAAAATCGGTTCTCCGCAATGATCTTCTTTGAGAGCTGTAGATACATTCCTGTATAGGTGGGGAGCGGTGCTATATCCCAACCATTTGCGAGGTTAGGACTATTGAAAAAAACGGCTGTAATGGGCGTTGCATCTGGCGTATTACTATAAACCAGATTTATCTTTATGGAAATCCGATAAAAATCTATTAAAACAGGATCTGATGTAGCCCTCATGCGAAGTGGCTGATAATAACCGATATCTATATCGTCATCTAACGGTTCTTTTAAACCTACATACTGATTATAAGGCGCAAAGTTTTCGAACCGTATCATACTACAAATATATATAATTCAAGTGCGGCACGCGTAAATTATTTATTGCAGAGGACAAGAACGTTCTCATATTCTTGATTTCTTAAATGTATTGGGTATTTCATGCCAGATCAGTAATATTGGTAGTTTAAAGAGTAATATGTGTAATTTATTCTTCTAAATCATGCTGAATTTTGTTATTAGGATTGGCTTTGTTTATGATCTATTCTATAGCATGCTACATTGCTGTCATTTTAAATTTGAGCTTTTGGTAATGAATTTAAAACAAGATGAATTAGTTTGGGGTTTTAAAGATGTGAAACTCCCACGGATCGCAGGATTGCTAACATCAAGGCATTATCTTATTGACAAGTGCATGTGACGAGATAGGATTTTTTTTCTCTAATTAGCCGATAATGAAAAGTAGGAAATAAATACTAAAAAGGCTTTTTAATGTAAGCTGGAAGAGTTGAACAATAATAAATGATGGAAGAATGGAGACAATTAAATTAAACAATGGCGTAGAAATGCCGGTACTTGGCTTTGGTGTGTTTCAGATACCGGATGCTGCTGTATGTGAGGAATCTGTTATAAATGCAATTGAAACAGGTTATCGGCTAATTGATACTGCAGCTTCTTATGGAAATGAAAAAGCGGTAGGTGAAGCGATTAAAAAAAGCGCTGTTTCGAGAGATGAACTTTTCATCACAACCAAATTATGGATACAGGATACAGGTTATGAAAAAACTAAAATAGCCTTTCAAAAGTCATTGGATAGATTGCAACTGGACTATCTGGATCTGTACCTTATTCACCAGCCATATGGCGATATTTATGGTTCGTGGCGTGCCATGCAGGAATTATATAACGAAGGTAAGATCAAAGCAATTGGTGTATCCAATTTTCATCCAGATCGAATTATGGATATTATCGTAAACTCTGGATTTACACCAGCGATTAACCAGGTTGAAACGCATCCATTTCACCAGCAGATTGAAACACAAAAATTCCTTCAAGAAAATAATGTACAGATCGAGTCCTGGGGACCTTTTGCAGAAGGGAAAAACAACATATTTCATCACGAACTATTATCGGCTATTGGTGAAAAATACAACAAGTCCATAGCCCAGGTAATCCTTCGCTGGTTAACTCAAAGAGGTGTTGTTACGATCCCGAAATCCATCCGTAAGGAAAGGATGGCTGAGAATTTTGATATTTTCGATTTTGAACTTTCATCTCAGGATTTTGATGCCATCGCATCCTTAGATACAGGATCAAGTTTGTTTTTTGACCATAGAGATCCAGAAATGGTGAAATGGTTAAGTGAACGTAAACTGGATATTTAAATCTGCAAAAGAAAAAATTGCATGGATTGCATGAAAATAGAGACAGTATCTTTTATAAGGGGTGTAAACTGATATGCGCATTTATAAAGTAATGCCGGAAAATAAAATTTTAAGATGAAAAAAGAATTATGGAGATATTTAGGTGCATTGACGGTGTTATTGACGACCTCAATATCAATTAATGCCCAAAACAGACAGAAGCCAATCACCATTGCAGAGCAGGGAAGTTTTGCTATTGGTGGTGTAAAGGTAACGCAATCTGGAGTTTTTGATGTAAATAATGCTTTGAAACCAGACGGACAGACCTTTCATGGTGACCACGCCTATGCATTTTATCAAATTCCGGTAAAGTCCCGAAAATATCCGTTGGTTTTTCTTCATGGTGCAGGACAATCGAAAAAAACTTGGGAAACAACTCCCGATGGCAGATCAGGGTTTCAAAATATTTTTCTTCGCCGAAAATTTTCGATTTACTTAGTTGACCAACCAAGACGTGGTGAAGCAGGAAAGAGTACTGTTGAAGGAACTGTTAAACCCACGGCAGACGAACAGTTTTGGTTTACACAGTTCCGAATAGGAAACTATCCAGATTACTTTCCAAATGTTCAGTTCTCAAAAGACACAGCTTCGCTCGAGCAGTTTTACAGACAGATGACCCCCAATACGGGCGCCTTTGATGCACAGGTTGTAACAGATGCGATCTCAGCGTTATTCGATAAAATTGGTGAAGGCATTTTAGTGACGCACTCGCAAGGTGGTGGACCGGGCTGGATGACGGCAATAAAGAATGAAAAGGTTAAAGGGGTGATAGCATATGAACCTTATAGCGGTTTTTTGTTTCCAGCAGGAGAACTTCCACCCCCGATCGCATCAAATGGCCTTTTTGGTGCATTAAAAGGTGTGGAGATACCTTTGTCCGACTTCAAAAAATTGACTCAGATGCCCATTGTCATTTATTATGGTGACAATATTGCAAAGGAACCATCGCAAGTTTGGAACAAAGATCATTGGCGTTCAGGTCTTGAAATGGCAAGGCTTTGGGCGGCAACTGTCAATAAACATGGTGGTGATGCAACGGTGGTACACTTGCCTGAGATCGGGATTTTTGGCAATACGCATTTCCCTTTTTCGGACTTAAATAATGTCCAGGTGGCTGATGTGTTATCAAAATGGTTAAAGCAAAAAGGGCTTGATCAATAATCGGGTCTCCCTAGAATATGGCGCAAAGGATTTTACTCAGAGACTACAGCACGCTGTAGGAGATGAAATGTGGATCGCGTGAAGGTTCATGTGAGTCAGAGATGCTAAGCATGTGCGATGGAACTGAAAGAAATATTATTAAAAACTGAAGCAATATGAAACGAATAATCTATTTAACAGTCTTACTGTTTACCACTGTTACAACAAATGCGGTAGCGCAAGATCAGTCTATTTTTGCTTTAGGTGAAAAAGCAAAAAATGTTAATCATACAGGAGATGTATGGTTACGTGAATTAAACGCAGCCGACAAGAATATTAACGCGCATATATCTTTGGCGGTATTTGCTCCGAATGCTAAACTGAACTGGCACACGCATGCTGCGGGACAGATCTTATTGATAACCGATGGTATCGGATATTATCAGGAAAAAGGAAAACCGGTACAGATCGTACAGAAAGGTGATGTTGTTAAATGTTTACCAGATGTAGCGCATTGGCATGGTTCAACACCTAAAACTGGTGTTACCTATATTGCGGTTTCACCGAAAAGTACAACAACATGGCTACAGCCGGTCCCTGATGAAGAGTATCAGAAACTTGAAAAACCAGTTGAACATGCTACAGCCTCAGAGCAAGAACTGAAAGACCTGTCCAATGAAAAATGGGCATGGATGTCTGATAAAAATATTAATAAATTAAATGACCTCTTTCACGAGAAATCCATGTTTGTTCATATGGGAGGATCTTGGGGCAAACAGCAAGAACTTGATGTCATTAAAAGTGGAAGTATCTGGTATAAAAAAGCAACAGTATATAGTACAAGCATCAATATAATAGGCAATACTGCAATACTTTTAAACGACATTGACCTTGAGGCAGTGGTCGGGGGGAATACGGTCATAAACCCTTTTATGGTAACCGAAGTCTATGTGAAAGAAAATGGCGCATGGAAGATGGGCTCCCTTACTTTTTCCCGTTTAATGCGTTCTGTTAAAATAAATAATGAAAACAAAAACTAAAATAAGCATGTAAAAGCGGTCAGAAAATTTATTAAAACTGAAAGCTTGTTTCCAGCTAACACTTCATTTTGTGTTAGCTGTTTTGTTTACATCAGTAATATTGGTAGTAAAAACAGTAATGTATATACCGTTTAAGCTTCGCCGAATCGAGAACTTTGTATAACAATGTTTCTTTGAGGCAAGTAGATTGAATCATTACAAAAAAGGGCAAATTATGGTCAAATTCTTAAAATTACTATTTTTTATCATGGCAATTATTTTTACCGCAACTGTAAATGGCCAAACGAATGGAATACAAAATTTAAGTAAAAAACAACGAGCCATAGTCGGTATTGGATCTGTCACGGGAAAGGGAGATCTGACCAAACTAACGACACAATTGAATGCGGGACTTGATGCTGGATTGACTATCAATCAGATTAAGGAAGTGCTGATGCATGTATATGCTTACGCAGGATTTCCGCGGAGCCTACGCGGTCTGCAGAGTTTTATGGCTGTGCTTGAGGAACGTAAAGCAAAAGGAATGGAAGATATAATGGGGCCTGAAGCGACACCGATTGTGGATGACCGTTCTAAATATGACCGTGGCAAGGCCATACTGGAAAAGTTAAGTGGAGTTGAAGAGACTGGACCAAAAACAGGTTACGCGGCATTTGCACCTACTATTGAGGTTTTCCTGAAAGAACATCTTTTTGCAGATATTTTCGAGCGTGATGTGCTGACATATCAGGAAAGAGAACTGTTAACGGTATCGGTTCTCTGTGGGGTAGGAGGCGTAGAGCCTATGTTACGTTCGCATTTCAACCTTTGTTTGCATGTGGGTTTGCAACCAGAGCAATTGCAAGAATTTATTGGGGTTATTGGGCAAGCCATTGGTGAAAAAGAAGCCGCGTCAGCACAGATTGTATTGGACGAGGTATTAAAAAGTAAGAAATAATATGAAGAAGTTAACATCAATATTCGCAATAGTTGCATCGATGATTGTTACTGATCAAGTGCATGCACAATCTAAGCAAAATAAGCATCAACAAAATCCCTGGACCTTGGTCTACGATGGCGCTATTGTAAAAAATGAAGCGGGGAAAGTAAATATCCATCCGGTTACCTATAAACTGAATGGTATTGATATTGCTGCTAATGTATATACACCTGCTCATTACGATGCATCCAAAAAATATCCAGCCGTAGTTGTTGCGCATCCAAATGGCGGTATCAAAGAACAGACAGCGGGACTGTATGCACAGCGTTTGGCAGAGGCGGGCTATATAACTATTGCTGCAGATGCGTCCTATCAGGGAGCAAGCGGGGGGGAGCCTCGGCACACCGACAAACCGCAATTCCGCACGGAAGATATTCGTGGTATGGCTGACTTTATCATGCAATATGCAGGGGTTGATGCCAATCGCCTGGGTGCTTTAGGCATCTGTGGAGGTGGTGGCTATACTTTAAAAGCAGCTCAGTCGGACAAACGTTTTAAAGCCATTGGAACATTAAGTATGTTCAACTCCGGAGAAGTAAGAAGGAATGGCTTCCTAAATTCGCAGCTAAATACCATTCAGGAACGCTTAAAACAAGCTTCGGACGCTCGTGCACAAGAAGCTGCGGGTGGAGAAATTTTGCTCTCGGGCGTAGCAAGTGTGACGGATGAAGAAATTGCAAAAACTCCCGCAGGTTTATACCGTGAAGGATTTGAATACTATTACAGGACTCATGCACATCCCAATTCAACTTTTTTATATACGACAAGCAGCCTCATGGATCTGATGACCTGGGATGCAACCGATCAGCTTGATCTAATTGATCAGCCTTTGTTAATGATAGCCGGCAGTAAAGCCGATACAAAGTACATGTCCGACGAGGCGTTTTCCAAAGCTACAAATGCAAAGCACAAAGAGCTGTTCCTGATTGAAGGGGCTACACATATACAGACTTATTGGGTGCCGGAGTATGTTACGCAGGCCGTACATAAGCTGGTTGAATTTTACCAAACGAACCTTTAAAATTAAAAAATATGAATTTTAAAAATTTTGCATTGCTGTTTCTTTTGGGTATCTCAGTGGTTTCCTGCTCCCAAGAAACTCATTCTGAAAATACCCAAAACAAAGAATTGATTTTTGCCAAAGGTGAAAAGATAACCAACAGTAATTTTACGGGTGATGTTTATTTAAATAATCTGGTGGAAGCAGACAGTCTTAATCAAAATGCAGTCGGTAGTGTCACTTTTGCTCCGGGAGCAAGAACCAGATGGCACTCACACCCCGCAGGACAGATTATTCTAGCTCTTGATGGGGTTGGTTATTATCAGGAAGAGGGAAAAGAAAAGGTTATGATAAGAAAGGGCGAAACTGTAAAATGTCCAGCAGACATCCCTCATTGGCATGGAGCAAGTGCAGATAGCGCTTTTGTTCAAATAGCAATTACAGGTAGAGAAAATGGGGAAACAAAATGGTTAAAGCCCGTTACCGATGCGGAGTATACACGTTCGAATTAAGATTCACGTTGCTTCGAATGGTGTTTTTTGAGACTTTAGCTGGCCGTTTTTGATGAAATAGCGTGTTCCAGGCATGGTGTAGGTTAAGTCAACGTAAGAATATTATTGTCTCAATAATCGGGTTTTCCGCAAATTTTTTGGAAGATATTTTGTAATTTTAGGAACCAGTTTGCCATTCCTTTTAAACAATTATAGTGCTTCTATAATGATTCGGTAGGAAGTCAAATTGCGGTTCCAGTTAGATGATGATAAAGAACCGGATATATTTTTGAATGTGATGATTCTAAATAATTTTTTAACAATCACTTGATCGTATTCCTATTTTTCACTGAAAGAATTTTATGCCAGTTCCAACAAATAAATCTGAGCTACAATTAGCAATAAAAACAAATTACGATAAACTGAAAAAGGACTTAAGTACTGTTCCCTATGAGCGGACAGCGTTGAAGGATATGGAAGGTCATGGTAAAGGTACATTAATGAGTATCAACGATCTGCTCGCTTATTTGGTAGGGTGGGGAGAGCTGGTGCTCAAATGGAACAGGCTAAAGGATCATAAGGAGGAGGTGTCTTTTCCTGAGTCTGGATTTAAATGGAATGAACTTGGCCGGCTTGCACAAAAGTTTTACGACGACTATAAGGATGACGATTTTCATGTATTAATGGATAAGTTAAGTCATACAGTAGAGGCGATATTAGCATTAATAGCTAATAAGTCAAATCATGAATTATATGAAACAGCCTGGTATGAAAAATGGACCTGCGGAAGAATGATCCAGTTCAATACTTCTTCACCTTATGCCAATGCGAGAAATCGAATTCGCAAGTGGAAAAAAGAAAATGGTCTAAAGTAGACAAAGCACCTTACTTTGATAAGGTGCTTTGTTTATTGCAGGCGTGATCATATCTGAGGAGGCCTATTCCATTTTTTGTTTCAATACACAACGATTAAAAACAGGAGGAAATGCGAATGCCACCATGCTAAACCTAACTATCATATTTCTTTTTGAGCCAAAGACTGGCACGTACTAAGAGGATGAGGACCGGTACTTCAATCAATGGCCCAATAACGCCCACAAATGCCTGTGGGGAATGTATGCCGAAGACGGCTATAGCTACTGCAATGGCTAATTCGAAATTATTTCCGGTAGCCGTAAATGATATGGCCGCATTCTTATCATAGGCGACTTTCATCGATTTATTGATGAAAAAACTTATAAAAAACATCAGTACAAAATAAATCACCATTGGTATTGCCACTTTAACAACCTGTATGGGCAATTGAATGATCTGTTCGCCTTTTAAACTAAACATCAGCACAATGGTAAATAATAGCGCGTATAATGTAAATGGCGATATTAGCGGTATGAATTTTCGATGATACCAGTTTTCACCTTTTATTTTGGGGAGAAATCTGTGACTTAAAAAACCCGCTAAAAAGGGTATTCCTAAATAGATTGATACACTTTTTACAACTTCGCCCATCTCTATCGATATCGCATACTTCGCAAATCCAAAATAGGAGGGCAAAACATTGATAAACAACCATACGAATAAGCTATAGAACAGGACTTGAAATACGCTATTTAAAGCAATTAGAAGTGCTGCATATTCGCGGTTTCCTTTTGCTAAATCATTCCATACGATCACCATCGCAATGCATCGTGCGAGTCCGATCAGAATTAACCCGACCATATAATCGGGTTCATTTCTTAAAAATAGCACTGCCAGTATAAACATCAAGATGGGTCCCACAATCCAATTCAGTAAGAGGGATAAACGCAGCACTTTTTTATCTTTGAATGCCAAGGGCATTAAATTGTAATTTACTTTAGCGAGTGGAGGATACATCATAACGATTAATCCAATTGCCAATGGTATATTGGTGGCGCCAATGGACAGCTGATCCATTACATCTGAAATACCGGGAAATAGATTGCCTATTAGTACACCTGATCCCATCGCCAGGAAGATCCAAAGGGTGAGATACCGGTCTAGAAATTTCATTTTTACCTGCATCCTATATTTTATTTAATTTGTGAAAAGACGTAAAACATTTCGGAGGCAATCTGCAAACTTCTGTTTCTGTAGACCTCGTCTTGTTCTGCTGTATTGTCCGATATTTTAGGATCTTCAAACGTAATCGGTATGCGTTTTTCAGCTCCTGCAATAAAAGGGCAACCGCCATCTGCCTGTGAACAGGTCATGACTGCTGCAAAGTTGGATTCAGGATTGAAAGGGGAGTCGTATTTTTTAGAGAATCCAATAATAGGCAGAGCATTTTCATCGTATTTGAAGGCATAAACCGGATTTTCGCTGTTGGAAATAATACTGACGGCAATACCTGCGTTTTCAAGTGTTAAGGCAACTTTAGGAAACAGTGCTGTCTCTTCAGTACCTCCTGAATAACAGGTTACGTTTGGTATTTGGTAATGCGCAGCAGCGATTTGTGCCCAGACCTGAGAGAGGTGACTTCGACGGGAGTTATGCGTACAGATGAAATTGATGTTGATAGCTGAGCCAGCTGTAACTTTATCCTGAATATAATCAATCAGGGGCTGCAACGTAGATTTGCGCCCTTGATTGATCGCTAATTTCAGTATTTCCGAAATGGTATTTACTAGTTTCGCGTTCATGTCGGTCTTTTGATTAACAACAACCAGATCCTGGTGTACAGCTGTTTGAATTTGAACCGACTACTTGCAATGGATTGGGGATACCACAGGCATCTTGTGCCAGACAGGCTGTGGTTTTGTTCGTTAAGACGAAATTCTTACCATTGAATGTTAAACCGTATTTTCCAATTGTACCACGCTGATATTCTACTTCTATCTCATGATCTCCAATATTCAGTTTTGTTTCTGAGAGTTCGATGATGTGGATCAATTTTCCGGGTTTTAAGCGGTGCTCATAATCGTCGGCATTCCATAATTGGAAATTTACCGTGTTTTCAGTACGCGTAACTCCGCCACAATCAATAAAAGTTTTGTTGATCTGACCGACTTCGGTTACATGGAAATGCTCTGGTACAAATGTTCCATCTTCTAATTGGAATTCAACATTTTCTAATGTTGGAAGAATCTGTTTGATTTCTGATAATTTCATAGTATTTATGTTTTATTATATCGTTATATTACGATGGTTATGGGTAAAAAAATAAGTTATTTTTTAAAAAGCATCAGCCTTAAGCAGTTCTTAGCAACATTTTTGATTGTTTACAGATAGGATTATATTACCAAAATAGGCTTTTAAGACTGCGAAAGTATTCTCATCTATACAGTAACAGATGGATGTTCCTTCGATATTTCCTTTGATTAATCCCGCATTTTTTAATTCTTTTAAATGTTGCGAAATCGTGGATTGTGCTAATGGTAATTCATCCACAATATCGCTACAAATACAGGTGTTGACCTTTAAGAGATATTCAATAATAGCAATACGAGCGGGATGGCCAAGTGCTTTCGCAATATTGGCGATATGATTTTGCTGTTCTGTAAAGTGAACTGTTTTTGTAGCACCCATGGTATTATGATTTGTATATCGCAATATTACGATTAATGAATTGAATTCTAAAATTTTTTTCTCAAAAAGATTTATACATGACAAAAATACTCGTCGGGTGATATGAAGAGTATCTTGACGAAGCCAAGCTACAGCGACGGTTAGCATTGCGCTGTTCTTTATTCCAGACTTAGCAACGGGTAGTACTTTTTTTAACGCTATGTTCAAATAATGTCAGAGAGAAAGTTGCGCATATTGTCTTTTACGCGATCAATCGGCATTTTACCTGTTAAATAAATTGGAAAATTTGAGTAAATATGACAGGTTTGAAGGCTCATATTAGTAGATAAAACCTTACCTTTGTTTAGAATCAATCTACACAAATATTAAAACAAAAATGAAGAAAATTATCGTCCTATTGTTGTTAGCACTTGGCAGCGGAAGCCATGGTATTGCACAACAAAAAGCAAAAAGAGAAGTTTTACCTGCAGCGGTCCAAATTAAAATAGCAGTACAAGCAGCACCGACAGAGTTTAGAGAAGGAGCACAGGTATATGGTTATGATAGTGAAGGAAAGTTTGTTGTTTTAAGAGCGGGTACTAACGATTATATCTGCCTGGCACCAGATTATAAACTTCCCATGTTGTACGCTTATGCTTATCCGAAGAGTTTAGAACCATTTATGGCTAGAGGTAGAGAATTGATCGCGCAAGGAAAGCGTAGAGAACGTGATGATATTCGCGAGCAGGAATTTAAAGATGGTAAATTGATCATACCACAACAGCCGACGATGCTATACGGTTATTGGGGTTCTTTGGAACAGCTTAATAAAGAAACCGGAGAGATGGCTGATGCCAAACGCCGTTATGTACTGTATGTTCCTTTTGCTAAAGCAGCCGATTTAGGTATGGCAAATAAACCTACTGTTCCGGGTATTCCATGGTTGATGGATGAGGGTAGTTACAAAGCACATATCATGATTAATCCTGCAGATATGGGCCATTCGCACGGACCTGCAAAATAAATTTTTGAGTATAAAAAAAGTGCAGCCTTGAAAAAGGCTGCACTTTTTTTATATCCTATTTCTTTTCTTTTTTCATGACATGTTTAGTCTTGAGTGCTTGATCTTTTACTGCTTGGGGAACTTTATCGTCCTTTAGGAGCTGATCACAGGTATTGAAAATGGCTTCTCTTTGATAAGAAAGGGGAAACCAGCTCATTGCTTCTAATGCAGCAATGCGGATCGTTTCTGATTCAGATGGGTCTGCAATAATCGTGAGCACCGTTGGTACTAAGCGATGGAAACGGTAAAGGCGCAATGTTGTGATCTCGCCAAGGCGTTCTTTCTCGGTCTGTTTTTTGTCGCGTATGTTGGCTTCCATTTTCTCCACCTTGGTGCTGTTATAGTCAATATCTTTCAAAAGTTGGTCACTTAAGTTTGCAGCATTATAGATGCTCTTATTTTGACGCACTTGATTTTCAATTTCTTTTTTTAGCAATTCAGGATTGAAAAATGTCATATTTGTTCTCAATCGATAATTTATACGTTCGGAATGCGGGTCACTGACATAGAATGCAATAAGGTCTTTTGCAAAATCATCGCCTCCAAATTCTCCTAAATCATACACTGCTCTACGTCTGATAAATTCGTAAGAATCATTTTTTGCAGCATGTAATACTTCAAAATATTGCTCGTTTTCATAGTTTCTAAGAAGTGCAAATGCTTGCATTCTTGTCGTTTCGAAAGGTGAGTTAAAGTAGGTATTCTTTAAGATCTGCGCCATCTCGGCTTCAGGTAACTGTTTCTGTAAATACACGAGAGCTAATGACTGCAGGTCGGCATCATTTTCTTGCAGTAATTTTTTCCAGTAAGAAATTTTTGCTCCACTAACAATCGCATTATTGATTTCCTGGCTTCGTTTACTTGTAAAATGAAAAGTAGGATCGCCGAGGATATGGGTCTCGAGATAAGCAATGTGTTTGAACCAATTGCCTACACGGACACCATGTTGCAAGGTACCCATCAGCTCTGCCGGCCACAAATCTTGCAATACGCCAATACTATTGGCAATGGCAGCAACATTTTTATTTTCCGAGAAGGGGTAATAGCCTGCTAAATAATTGTCCAGGTGGAATGAACCGGTTAAACAAGAATTGAGGTATACCAATCTTGCTTGTATAGCTGCATCTTTGACATCCCATATTTGAACGTCAAGGTTGTCATTGAAAACCGAATCTGAATCCATAACCGCTTTTTCAAACGCGTTGGTCATCCATTTATCCGAAACTCCTAATGAAGTCTTGAAACTTTCTTTTACTTTTTCGACATCTCTTCCATCTTCTTTTGCAGCTCTGATTTTGGAACGTAAATAGCGTCCTACATTTTCCATAGAAGGCTGTGGATTGGATGCGAGTGGATAACCATTGATCAATTGTAGTGTTGCGGTTCCATGTCCGGTCATAAATGCGAAATCAAGTCCTTCTCGTTTTAATTCGCGAAGCAGGTTGTATTTCATGAAATCAGCGTTTCTGAAATTCAAAAACTTGATGGAATTTCCGGGTTTGTACAGATCTGGAAATTGTGATTTCAACGCCAGTACATCGCCAGCAAACGAGTTCATTGAATTGGAGTTATAGCCATGACCGGTAGAGGCTACCATATCAGTAAGCGGATTATTCTCTTCACGCAATGTTACTAATTTATTGAGATAAGACTTGATTTTTTGCGTGGCATCTTCACCTTTTTCAACAGGTGGTTTGATACGGGCAGAGTAGATGTCCATCTCAATGTATTGTGGCGAAGTGCCATTGAGGCTATAGTAATAATAGTGGGTACGTCCTTTTGCTGTATCTTGTTTTATAAAATCCAGCTGTAGATCGAAATCATCGTAATACCGGTCGGACGGTACGGAGGATTTATCCCATCTTATTTTTTGATTCATCTTGAAAGCAGATGTCAGGTACTGCGCATCACGGATCATAACGATAGGAATATCGCCAATTAGGACTGTTCCTTCAAGAGCTTGTTTACCTTTATATAATTGCTGCAGCTGTTCGCGGATCTGCTCGGGTTTCTGCCAGTTATGTGCTATGATGTAGGTGCCTAATCCATCTTTCTCGATGGATTGGCGATAGGCCATAACTTCAGCACGTGCACTTTCAAAAGTTTTGCTGTCAATAACAATTGCAAAGCTTGTTTTTGATTGTACAGATGGACGGATCAGCTCTTGGCCGTAGCTATAGGCAACGGCGGCGAAAGAACTTAGCAGTAGGATTGCTTTTTTTATTTTAATGGTATTCATCATGTCTATTTTCCGGATCTTTTTTGAGTGTAAATTAAAATGTATTGATGCCAATTGATAATTGTGTCATGTATCGGTTGTCTCCTTTTTGAATGATGCCGCTGTTATTCATAGCGCTGCTGATCAGTCCGGAAGCTTTTATGTAAAGCTGATTTTCTCTTTTTCCAAAGGGTTTCAAATGGTATTTGATATGTGCTTCATTTGTCCAGGTATTGACCTTGTTGTAATCGTGCATGGGAAGAAATACTTCATGGGCAACGAAATTACTGGAGTAGGATTTGTCGGTGTACAAAATTTCATCGTGAACAAGAAAGTCATAGGCAGATTTAAGCTGCAAGGACAGGGCTCTTTTGTTTGACAATGGATAGCGTTTATCAAAGCTCAGATCCAGATTGATTTTATCGATCAGCTGTTTGTTCTTTGGGTTTGCATATCTATTATCAAGACTATGATAAGCGGCAGTCCCTTTTAACCACCAATCAACCTGACCATCTTTTCTTTCTTTACTCAATAAATAGGAGAGACGGGTATTGTTTCTTAACATGGTGCTCATGATACTGGAGTATACGGTCTCATACTGCTTGGTATCTGGATTTTGTATTTGATGATATTCCGTATTGTCCATGTCTTTCAATGTCCACGTTAGCCCGATCTGATGGGAAGTTCTATTTATTTTCCAATCGAAGGAAGAAGATGCCTGATATTGTTTAAAAGCGTGTTTTCCTGCTTGCTGTAAGTAGATGCTCCCATCTGTGACGTCCTCGTATCCATTGCGGTAATCCAAATTTATTGTCCATTGTTTTCCGGCACTGCGATGAACGTAATCCACTGCTCCGCCTAATGTGCGGCCTTCATAGGTGCGATTGTAACCTACCGTTAAGATGTAGGGCGCACTATTCTGGTACTCGCCGGCTCCTAATAAGCGATATAAATTAAACTGACGGTTTTTTCCAACTGTTTCTATACTCAGATCTTCTTTATAGAAAAGGTAATGTCCTGTCAGCCCAACGATATTTTGATCATCAAGTTTATACGTGATGCTGGGCGACAGGCTGAGGTTGCTGGTATTGTCAAGTGGCCGTGGATCTTTCTGCCGAGCTCCGGTCTGCATATCGTACTGAATACGGATACCCGCATTTATTCGATCATGTGCAAAAGTCGGTGTGGCGACCTGAAGCTGTAAGCCATATTTTTGTTTCTTCCAATCGGCAGATAGTGAATCGATCAGTTGGTAAGGGTTGTCACGGTAGGGATCGGTGTGTGCCGTGAGTCCCACTTCTTTATCTTTGCTGGATTGAAAATTGAAATGACCATAGAAGGTCCAATCGTTGAGACGCTGATAACGAGCTGACGAAAAATTGACTCCCTGGGTTGACTTTGAGCTGTAAGGCGAGCGGAAGTCTCCACCTTTGTAGTACGCTCCAATTTCATTTTCTCCCTCTAATGGAAGGGTCATATAGCGTAATAGTGCCACATTGGAACTTTTGAATAGGGGTTCTTTGATTTTAAAATAATCGAATGTTGGTACTGTTTGTGCCGTAGCAACATGACCAAGACCGAGTATCAGATATATGCTGGCAAATAGGTTCTTTTTCATGATTACTATTTAATTTTTCTTGGTGTTGGATTGTTGTTTACTTCAAAATCTTCGGATGAATTGTTGGTATCCATCAGTACAGCCCGTTGTCCGATTGTACTTTTGACTTTTCGGATCACCGATCTGCCGGAATTAGCAACCCCGACGTAAGTCAGTCCGGCATCTACCGTTTCTGGCAATCGTTTCTTGTCCATCGTGATGGTTGAATTGCCTACGCAATCTACGGCGTCGAGCACCGCGCTGACTGGTACCTGTAGAAAACGTGTTGTACCGCTTACATTGGGCTCTGTCATCGAGGGAAAATCAGCTACTGAAGCATCTCTGAATAAAACTAATCCTGCACCATTGATACCAATATTCCAGTCAAATCCAGCAGTGGTGTTGTAATATTGATGGATCATGTTAGGGACATCGGGGTTGTCGGTATCCCGAATATTAGTGCCTGTAGGATTGAAATAGGTCTCAAAGTCAGCAATACCTTTTCCAAGGTCGGTAGGGGAATTGGGGTTACCGTTTGGATCTGTTTTGTGATTGATTGCTGTTACAGCAATTACAATAGATGCTCCAGGCTCTACCGGATATTCTTTACCTGTGCCGGGAACCATCCAAGCTTGTGCGAGGTAAACATAGTTTTTGTCTGGATAAAATCCATAGACTGAATTGGATGATGTTTTCGTATTTCCAACCACGAGACTATCGGCATATTGCAATGCTGTGCTATTGTTGTATATTTCGATGAAGCCGTCATAGAGATAGTTGGTGCCTGCAGGAGTTTTTGATCCGGTATAGTAGAATTCCTTGATCACAAATCCGCCTGCTATACTCCCAGTTAGTTGGATCGTACTGTTTGCCGCTTCGGTGATCCGAAGGGTGGGGATGTTGCCATTGCAGAAGATTTCTTCGGCAATACCTACCAGTTGTTCTGCTTCTGCAGGGTTGATGGTTTTGGAAGCAGTAACGGTATAGATACCGGGTGTGATATCCGTAATACTGATACGGCCTTCACTATCGGATCTGTATTCTTCACTGGCGCCAGTGATCGTATTTTTAAGGGTGACTTTGACTTCGCTTGCCAGTTTTGTGCTGTAATTTTCGGGATAATGTACGGTAAAATTATAGTCCAGTGTATCGTAGCTATAATAGTCTTTACGACAGGAAGTCAGCAAGAATAGGAGCCCGCTTAGGATCAGTATATGAGTGTTTTTCATGTCAGTTTAGAATTTAATCGTTATTTCTGTTCCGTAGAACATGCTGATATTACGTTTCGAATATTCTTGTGGATATCGCGTGCTTGCTTGTAATGGACGATGGTTGAATACATTGTTGGCGTAGAATGAAAAGCCCATGTTATTGGCAAATTCTTTTGTCATCTTGAGGTTGAAGAGCCATAGCGGTTTCCAGCTTTCGGCCTTGAAATAACCATCATTTAAACTCAGGTAAATATCGCGATCTGCTTCTGTGATGGATTGGCGTTCGGTTTCTGTAAAATAAGTGATCTGAGGAGAGCTGCCGGCAGCACCTACAGGGATGTAACCAACCGGTATGCTGGAATAATTGAGATATTGATGTTTATCTTTCCAGATGGTCTGTGCGGTGGCGGTAATGATAAACCTAAATTCTGGGATGTTATGTATCGCCCTTAAAGTGGTTACAAATCGCTCTTGCTGCATACCTCTTGCTTCAAATACACCAATTCTCTTTAGGGGCATATTAGGCGCATTTTGTAATAGGATATACGGATTAGCGGTCGTTAATTTCGTGGATAGGTATGCTCCATTTAAAACAAATGATGTACGGATATTGTCGAATCGACCAAAATCAAAATCAAACTCGATTCCTTTATTGAGGATATTTCGATCATTACTCGGGGCGTTGAATGTTGAAACAATGACGCTTTCGCCAACTTCGGTGCTAAGCACAGGAGGCTGACCTACGGGCGACTCCAGAACAGAATACGTTGGAATGGAGAAAAATTTAACACTATTGAGGTTGGTGTTCATCTCATAGCCGTTTTTGGTCTCTTCATAGTAGCCTGTCACCGAAAATCGTTTTTTACCGCGCGTATAATCCAGTCCTAATTCTTTTTTTGTGGCTTTTGCAATCTTCAAATCTGGATTTGCGGTATCAAAAACCCGTGTGCTGATGATGGCCATTGCCTCTACAGGATTTTCCTTATAATGATTTAAGCTGAATGCGTCATAATAAGCGCGATCAGGATAAAGATAGAGGAGGGTAGGCGATTTTGCAGTCATACCATATCCACCGCGGATGGTAAAGTCTTTGATGAATTCATAGGAAGCATTGATTCTTGGGGCAAGTACGGATTGCGAGAAACTTCCGAAAGGCTGTATCTGGTCCCAACGTACTCCTGCCTGTACATGTAGGTCACGATCAAAAATCTGCATGGAATAGCGATCTTCAAGATATACTCCGAATTGATTTAAGGAAGGGATATCTTTGTAAGAACGTGGTCTAAATCCTAAAGGATCGGCTGTTCGGTAAGGATTGTTTGGGTCAACTGTTCGACCAGAGCCAAAGTTGGCATCTAGGCGATAGTCTGCTCCGAGAAGGAAACGGTGTGTACCTTCACCTGTTTTCAGGTAAAAATCATCAGAGAGCTTGGCAAAGATGTTGAGAGGCTTGCCCTCGATCCATAACTGATTGAGGAATGTCGCCGGTAGATAAGGGACTTGCTGCGTTACATTTTCGGTGGCCATACTATTAGCTGACACACTGAGGGTGTTTAAACGTTGCTGATATCCTTTTTGTAAACTGTAGTTACCCGATAGGGTATAATTAAGATTACGGGCAAACTGCTTGTTTAATTTCCATTTACCATTGGTTGAAAACTGGTAAGCGTAATTCTGTGCCTTATTGATGATCTGCTCTGCTTGATAATCGGGATCTACTTTGTTGTCATCCAGATTCATGCCGAAGGAGAATGTCGTATTGGAATATAGCGGACGTTCTTTTCCAAAGGTATTGGTATACTGCATGGACCCGGTCATGCGTTCGTATGCAGAATAAGCAGTTATCTGGTTGTCGTAAGCCTTTGTAAAATCCAGATCGACAAATAAATTGCCTTTATTTTTTCCGAGGCTAAAACCTTGGCCAGCCCAAAACTGCGTGAGTTTGGGATTGAGTCTGGCTTTTACCTGTAACGGTTCTACTCCGGCTTTGGTACTCACAAGTATAGCTCCGGAGGTAAGATCGCCGTATTCAACGGACGGAATCCCGCGTATGACTTCTACCGATTCAATGTTGTCTGCTGAAAGTTGACGCATGTCTGTACCCATACCACTGGATGTAGAAAAACCAGCAAGCACACCGGAGGTGACTGTGTTCATGGACTGGAGGTTGGCGTTGTTAGACTGCGGAGCACCATTGACAATGACCGATGTACCCATTGAACTCATATTGTCGCCGGGAGATGCGGCATCTCCTGAATATTGGCGAATACTCGTTTTATTGGGGTTTGTGAAGCTCGGATTGGAGACTATCGCTCCCGGTAACAGCTGTAGGATCTCGCCCAAATGTGTTGCCTGCATATGCTCGATAGCCTTACGGGAAATCACTGTTGAAGTGGCACCATCTCTACGTTGTTCTTTTCCAACAACAACGACATCTTTTAGGGTAATGCTGTTTTCTGTCAACAGAAACTGAAGCTCACCGGTTGGAAAGCTAATTTTTTGTTGTTCTTCCAGCATACCGAGATATTGTACGACTACGGTATAAGTACCTTTTGGGATTTTAGAGAAAGAGAATTTGCCCGATGCATCGGTTTTACTGTATAAACCCAGTTCTAAAATTTGAACGGTGGCTCCGACTAAAGGATCTTTATTGCTGTTTCGTCTCACAGTTCCTGTCAGATTTTGTTGTTGCGGCGATAGCTTTGTTTCTATTGATGCTGACTGTTGGGCCATTGAATCATCAATAAGCGTGGTTTGCAAAGATAAAAGCGCAAAGAAAAGTATAGGTTTTCTCATTGTACTCGTATATCAGAATAAGTTAATATTGTGCATGTTGGTGCAGATTATAGGTGATGTGCCAGCAAAGATAGGTAAATCATTTTATTTAGAAGCTGTCTAAATAAAATGATTTGTCATTTATATGTCGGCTTTACATTTCTCTGACGATTGAAGCGAAATACGTTGAAAGTATTAATAGACGCTCAGGCTACCTATTTATAGGAAGTAGAAATAGTTGCCACTTTTAGCTTTTACCTCGGGTAGCATAAGATTTTATTGCTCGTAAAGACGCTACGTTTTGGGAGTACGTACTGAAAAGCTTATTTTATTGTTAGCATAATCGGCAAAATTCGGCAGAATAGAAATAGTAGAATTCATTTGTCACAGGTTCTGCTAAATATGATTTGGAAGGAAATATTGCGGTTATCAATATTTTACACAAACGTAATTATCAAAGCGGTATCGATGGCGATATTACTGCTAGAGTTATGTAAGATTATCAAAAAGGGACTGATGGTAATTCTACCCATCAATCCCTTTTATGTTATTACTTTTGACTTTAATGTATGGTTGTGCATCACATTGAAATATAATTTCAGCTTTTAATAAACCGATACTTCTGCCATGGCGGCATTTTGGGTGAAGTCAAATGCGGATTTGAAAACAAGTTTAAAATAACGGAAAGACTGAGTTGATGGTAAGTCAATGTTTTGTGGTACACTATTTTCCTGTAAGGTAAATGTTCCTAAATTGGTCCAATTTGTGTTGTTCTGACTCACCTGAATTTCAATTTCTCTTACTTTACGAGAACCATTTCTTTGCGTCAGCGTAAAGCCGGAGACCGTTTTGCTGCTCTTCATATCTACTGTAATAAAATAGGGATATGTTTCGGGATTGCTGGACCAGCGGGAGTGCCAGAATGTATTGGCATTGCCATCAATTATATTCGCAGCCCTTCCATTTTCTGCACCGGTTTCCTGATTGGTATAATCGATCACGAGCCACTTATTTTCCCAATTAGGATCGTCGGTCTTAGTCGTAAGATCCTCAATAGGTATTGGTAAATTGAGATTCTGTATTTCTGTGTATACTGATTCATCGACTTTAAGTCCCCATTTGCGGAAAAAACCGCTTAGATTTTTACCTGAAATTGTACATGCTTTTAACATAAAATAGCGCATCTTCTGTGCTCTTGTCGTCACATTAGGTTGCTCTATTCTGGTTTCTTTGTGCAAAGTTTGATAGAAAGTATCTCCAAATGCTAACCAGAGTTGCTGGAACATGGCTAAGCGCGCAAATACACTGGTACTTGATGCATTAAAATCTTTTTCAGCATAAGGAATGATGAGATAGTCCATGACCTCTGTCCATACGTTATCACGGGTCAGCCTCGAGTTTTGAGCGCCCATTTTTCGTTCCGCAGCCAGAGAATAAATGTTAACGGTGGTTTCACCTAATTCTTCCCATGTCCAGGCGGACTGCTGATGCATATGTCCCAGTTCATGCCACGGACCCCAGCCGTCATTTCTAGCACCGGTTACTGTGAGCAGTGTATTCATTGTGGAGGTGTAGTAAGCAGTCCGATACCAGGTGGCAACCATGAAATAGTCTGCATTATCGGTTTCGGTCATTAATATTTTATGGATATTCTCATCATGCTGTGCGGCTGAACCGTCTATACCACTGATCGCATATTCTGCTTTGACAATTTCATCGTATGTCTGCATGAGCTGTTCTTGATTTTCCAGTCTGTGGTCTAAGGCTTTTGCGCGGGAAGCTACTAACATGGTCTCTTCGCTTTCTAATAGCACATCGGGTGCTTCAGTCCAGGTATTCAGCATGACCTGCCACTGTGCATTGGTTGTTTTTCCCAGTATGTAATGTGGGACAGGTTTATGACCTGCTCTGAATTCTATGCGGGCTTTACCGCTAGGTGTGCTGTTGTCATTCGCATTATAACGTATATATAATAAGCCCCCGTACTGATCTGCCTGAATGGTATTTAGACCTTGTGTCAGCGGAACGACTGTCGGATTCCATTTGTCTTTATAGCGTGAATAGGTTCCTATTAATAAGGTCGGAAGGCCGGTACCATCTTCCAGCTGGTCTACGTAAATGGATAAAGTGCCACTTGGTGCTACGTAAAACCCGGTAGCGGTAAAATCTGATGCGGGAAATGATTGCCCAAGTCTTTTAGATTCTTTGACTCCCGAGGGCAATTCATTGAAAACCTGGATGGTATCGTAGCTGATCGCTAAACTATCAAGCGGGATTGTTTCGATAGGAGCTATCGTTTTTTGACAGGCTGAAAGAATGGCGATGAACGCTATCAGCCCTAATTTGAATGTGTTTTTTATCATAATTAAAGTTTAAAATTTATGTAATTGATCTGTAATCCATGCTGATATCTCCCCATATCTTTCTCGCAAGATCTAAAAAAGGGGCGTTTCTTTTTGAAAAACGCCCCTGATCGCCACTTATAATCTACCTAATTTTCGTTTATTCTCACCTTATTTCAAATAGGATGTTTATCCAGCTTATATCTTGATATTTAAGATGTAATTTAATAAATATTTATGGATAAGATATTTTTTATTTTGTTTTTAATATAATTACCTTGAAAAGTTTGTCAGATCTTTCTTCTCGCATATATTCTTTTGTAACAGTGTAGTTAAGTTTGTAGCATGAAGTAACAATCTTCGATTTTTACAATCAAAATGTTGTCCGAATCCCATCTAATTCTGTAAATGAGCAAAGGTCAAATGGAATCGGAGCGATCATTGGTCTGTTATTACTGCATATCATTGATAGGCTGTGATTGTATTAACAGATGAATTTTTAGTTCAATATCATATGTAAATTATCAACCTGTTATTGGTAACGATAAGCAAAAGGTGATCTTTGCTGAAAATTGGTGTCAGCATATAAAGTCCATCAACCTTAAATAGTAAAATTATGGAATCAATTGTTGGTTTTACTTTTTTTTTACCAGTAAAAATGCTTCATTTGTAAAGAGGATAAAGATGCGATGATAAGAAAAGATCTATTGATAGAAATAGCTGAAGAGCTTGAAGATTACTGCTCGAATGAGTCAGCTAACGGAACGCTCACTGATTTTTTGAATTACATGTATCTGAAAAACTCTATTGCGCTAACTCAATCACGTAAAGTGGGAGGTAATCATGCTATTGTTGAAGGGCGTGATGTGCCGGCAGAAGATTTGGGGAAACTACTGCTGATGATGAACCGGTATGCCAAACATTATATCAAAATAGCCTTTGAGGGGAGCTTGCTCCAGACTCCGGAAGACTTTACATACCTGATGGTTCTGTTTTCTTATGATAAACTGTTGCAGACAGATCTTATACGTAAAAATGCCATGGAGAAGGCCTCGGGTAATGAAGTCATCAAGCGCCTAATGCGGCTAGGACTTATCGAAAGTGCCGCTAAAGTCGATGACAAACGTGCTAAACCAATTTCAATTTCTAATGCAGGAAGAGCTGAGCTGTTTAAAGTATTGCCAAAGATGAAAACGGTTGGTAATATTTTGATCGGAAATCTGTCTGCTGAAGAGCGTGATTTACTTATTATACTTCTTTCCAAGCTCGATCACCATCATCATGCGCTGATGGATAAAAAGGATGTATCCGAACTGAACCAATATCTTCATCGAGATTCTGATTAAACTACTCTTCTCAGAGGGTCAGTAATTTTGTCAATAATATCGGGGGGCAATCCTACTCTAATAAACTTCTTTCCATTTCTTTTTTATGGCTTTTATATGCCATGAATGCTATTGGTATCGCGTTGATCATTTCAGCGGGTGTATGGAATCATCATGTGCGGCATCATTCTTTTTTTTATAAATTGTAGTATTTAATACTAAAATAGTATTTAAATAAACTATATTTGTTTGTCGATTATTACAAATTAATATATGATTAGGAAGAAATACTATTTAACCACATTATTTACCACTTGCGCGATGGCAAGTTTTGCACAGCAAACTGTGCTTTCCGGTACCGTTAAAGATGCAAAAACTGGAGAAACACTGATTGCCGCTGTTGTCGCCGATTCAGAAACGCAACAGGCGACCGCAACAAATAGTTATGGTTTTTATTCTCTTTCCTTACTTAAGGGTGAACGGAACGTTATTTTTAGTTATGTCGGTTATCAAACACAAACCATAAAAATCCCTTTAAACGCTCCGATGAAATATGATATTGAGCTGATGCCCAATGAAAATGCCCTTGAAGAGGTGGTTGTGTCCGGGACAAAGCGAAATCAAAATGTGAGCAACCCTCAAATGGGTGCATTTAAGTTCAGTATGGAAGAAATAAAGAATGTTCCCGTACTATTTGGAGAACGAGATCTGCTCAAAACCATCCAATTGCTTCCAGGTGTTCAGAGTGGAGGTGAAGGAAGTGCTAATTTTTTTGTTCGGGGTGGCGGTGGCGATCAGAATCTGATCTTGCTGGATGAGGCAATTGTTTACAACGCTTCCCATCTGTTAGGTTTTTTTTCCACCTTTAATGCTGATGCTGTTAAGGATGTGCAATTGTACAAGGGGGGGATTCCGAGTCAATATGGTGGCAGAATATCTTCAGTTTTGGACATCACGATGGTCGATGGTAACCAAAAAGAATTCGCGGCGGAAGGTGGGGTAGGTCTGATTGCCTCCCGACTCAAAGTTTCTGCTCCATTAGGTCATGACCGCGGCTCTTATATGATCAGTGGTAGACGGACATATGCAGATATGTTTCTTAAACTTTCTAAAGAACAGGATGTTAAACAGAGTAAATTGTATTTTTATGATCTTAACGCCAAGTTGAATTATAAAATAAATGAGCGAAATAAAATTTTTTTCTCGGGTTATTTTGGAAAAGACGATCTGGGATTTGCAGATCGGTTTGGATTTAACTGGGGAAATGCAACTGCAACTGTTCGCTGGAACCATATTGTGAATGAAAAACTGTTTAGCAACACCTCTTTGATCTACAGTGAATTTAATTATAATGTTGGGGTGACCGGCAATAGTGGGGATTTTGATATTGCTTCCAAAATAGGCAATTGGAATCTGAAGCAAGATTTTTCGTATTATGCATCCAATAAGTCAACATTTCGATTTGGACTGAATGCGTTACGTCAAACCATACGACCGGCCAGTCTGAATGCCGGGGAAGATGCAAATGTTAATTCGATCACTATTGAAAAACGAAATGGCTTGGATATCAGCGGGTATTTGTCCCATGAATGGAAGCCTACTGATCGTTTATCAATGCTTTATGGGGTGCGCATTGTAGACTTTATGGTTATGGGGCCAGGTACATATTATCGCTTTGATCAGGCTGCTGACGTTGTTGGAAAGGAGGAATATAGGAGCGGTGAAATTGTCAAACATTATATCAATCTTGAGCCTCGACTGTCAGCAAGCTATCTTTTAAATTCCAATAACAGCATTAAGGTTTCCTACAACAGGCTGGCGCAAAATCTCCATCAGCTGACCAACTCAACTGCTGCACTTCCAACTGATCAGTATGTGCTGAGTAGCCTAAATATCAAGCCTCAATTGGCAGATCAGGTTGCGGTGGGGTATTTCAGGAATTTCAAAGATAATTTATATGAATTTTCAGTAGAATCCTATTACAAAGCCATGAGCAATCAGATCGATTTTCGCACAGGAGCAGATTTGCAGGCTAATAATCTTCTGGAAGGAGAGCTATTATACGGCAAAGGCAGGGCTTATGGTCTTGAATTTTTCCTTCGTAAAAATTCTGGCAAACTCAATGGTTGGATCAGTTATACGCTTTCAAAGAGTGAACGAAAATTTGATGAGATCAATAAGGGAAACTGGTTCAATGCACGGCAGGACCGAACCCACGACTTATCTGTGGTTGCTATGTATAGATTATCGGATATCTGGTCTTTATGTGCCAATTTTATCTTTAACACGGGTAATGCTGTTACCTATCCTGCTGGGAAGTATGAAATCAACAATACGACACTTTTTTACTACACAGATCGAAATACACATCGATTCCCTAATTATCATCGCTTAGATTTATCGGCGACCTACGAACCCCGACAGGAAAATAAACGCTTTAAGTCGAGCTGGACATTTGGGTTATATAATGCTTATAATAGAAGAAATGCCTATATCGTGGATTTTAGAGAAAACGAAAATAATCCCAATATTGCTGAAGCGTATAAAATCGCCTTATTCGGAATTATTCCTTCTGTAACCTGGAACTTTAAATTTTAAAACAATGAAGACAACCTATTATTTACTATTGTCCTTAACGACTTTTTTATACTCATCATGTGAAGAGGTAATTGACCTTAATCTGGATAGTGCTGGTCCAAGAACCGTGATTGAAGCTAATTTAAACGATTTAAGTTCTGATCAAACGATAAGAGTTTCCAAGACCATCGCGTTTGGTGTAAATGGGAGAAATACACCCATAGAAGATGCTGCAGTCGTTGTCCGTTCATCGGCAAAGGAAGAGATTCTATTTACCTATGATCGGGATGGGTATTATCTTGCAAAGAACTTTGTGGTCAAACCTGGAATTACTTATTTTCTTGATGTAAAATCGGAGGGGGTTAACTATGTTAGCCAGTCACAGATGCCCGAATACGTAGCTATTGATTCTTTAGGAATTACAAAGGAAAAAGTATTCAATGAGGAACGCTTTTATCCAACATTTACTTTTAACGATCCAGTAGGAATAAAAAATCATTACCTATATGAAATAGCGATCAAGGGTTCGCCGATTCGCTTTGCCTCTACGTATAATGATAAGTTCAACGATGGTAAGTATGTGACACACGAGATCTCAGACCGCATAATTGATCTTGAACTGAATGATGAAGTGAAGGTCATCCGCTATTGTATTGATGCCAATGTTTATCAATACTGGAGTGATTTTCAGTCTGCCAATCCTGGTGGTGCTGCGCCAGGAAACCCTACTTCAAATATATCTAATAATGCACTGGGGTACTTCTCTGTTGCTTCTGCTAAGGAACACGAGTTTATAACGAGTGTGTACATGGAAAAATATAAATGATGGCAACTCAAGAATAGCTCGTCTAGAAGTCAATGCTCTAACTGATCAAAGTATGAAAAAACTGTTTGATGAACTCGCATATGAAGTGAGTAAAAAAACGACTATTAAATACAGTACCAGCTTTTCATTAGGTATTTTAGCATTAAAACCCTGTATCCGGGATAGTATTTATGCTATTTATGGTTTTGTGCGCCTGGCTGATGAAATTGTTGACAGCTTTTATGCTTATGATAGGCGGGTACTTTTGGAAAGACTGCAGCTAGAGACAGACTTGGCATTACGGGAGAATATAGCCCTGAATCCTATACTGCAGTCTTTTCAGGAGACTGTACATAAATATGGTATTGACCACCAGCTTATTGATCAATTTATGAACAGTATGCATATGGATCTTAAAAAGATAGCGTATAATGCTGAGCTATATGAAGAATATATATACGGATCGGCAGAGGTAGTCGGACTGATGTGTTTGCAGGTATTTACAGAGGGTAATAAAAAACTGTATCTGGAACTAAAACCTTATGCCATGAAGCTCGGATCGGCATTTCAAAAGATAAATTTTCTAAGGGACTTAAAAGATGATTATCACATACTGGGGCGTACTTACTTTCCTAATATCAATATGAAGTTCTTTGACGATACAGTAAAAAAACAGATAGAAGAAGAAATTAAAGATGAGTTTCTGGAGGCATTATCGGGCATTAAGAGACTTCCGAAGTCTTCTAAATTTGGTGTGTATTTAGCCTATAAGTATTACCTCTCTCTGTTTGCAAAAATAAAAAAGAAGTCTTCGAAGCAGATTTTGACTGAGAGAATCAGAATACCGAATCTAGGAAAAATATATGTCGCGTTTAAAAGTTATGTGCGCTATAAAATGACTTACTTGTAATCTATAACCTGTTAAAAACTAAATTTTAATGTGTTTTATCTAAATTATTAATACCGATTATTGGATCCATGATCAATACTTGGTTTATAAAGCTATACTACCAATTAGCTTTCAATCATTTTTCGTTGCGATGTTCATATTTCGGAGAATAGTATTCCAAGTATTGGTTATTTTTTATTTGGAATTAATCTAAACAATATAGTATCTTAGCGACCTCGAAAATGAAAACGCACTGGGTCAATATTACAAAAGGGGATAAGAAAAGTTTCTTTGTTTTCTATGATGCTATTTATAGGTCTCTGTTCCAGTATGGTATGGTTATCGGTAAAGATAGAGAAATCGTAAAGGAATCGATCCATATTCTATTTTATGAACTTTGGGAAAAGCATGAACGCCTACCGCAGGAAATCAAAGATCCTAAATTCTATGTCTTTGTTTGGTTGAAGAGGATTATATACCGGCAACTTAAATCGCAACAGTCTTCGCTGGAAAGTATACTAAATGAACCTTTTGAGGAATCTGTGGAAGATCAAAAAATAAAGGTCGAAGAAATCATCGAGAAAGAGCAGTTGCTGCATGCTGCGCTGGCTAAGCTCACCAAAAAACAGCGCCACTACATAGATCTGAAATTTTTTCAGAACAAGTCCTATGAAGAGATTGCAACCGAAGAAAATGCGGCCGTTCGGACCGTATATAATGTTATTTACGAAGCCATAAAGAGCTTGAAAGGTAATTTAACGCCTATTTTGATTTTTATTTTAAATTATTATAAATAAAATAGGTAAAATTAGAAGGTTTCATGCACTACTCTTAAAATGCATGAAAAACAATGGTTAACCCTACTATAGAAAAACTCATCTGTGATCCTTCTTTTATTGACTATTGTCTGGATCATGAATCAGAAAATTTCGTTTACTGGCAAAAATGGATTGCAGAAAATCCGCAATATGAACATTTGATCGTAGAAAGTAAAACATTGATTTTACAGCTCCAGGCTATGCCGTCTGAGGAAGAGATTGCAACGGAAAGATTGCGTCTGTCTCAAGCGATTGATGAATGGCATGTGAACCGCTTATTTCAGTTTCGCAAATGGTTGCCCTATGCCGCAGCATGTCTGGTTGTTTTGGGTATTTCAATCTTTTTCTACCAGCAAAGACAGGTTCCGCTGCAATCCCCAATGGCAACAGTGGAATTTTTAGAACAAAAAGTGCCTGCAGGTAAGTACATGAACATGCAGTTGATGGACGGAACAAAAGTACGATTAGGCCCTACTTCGACATTAAATTATCCTCAGAGATTTACTCACGGCGAAAGGAAGGTTGCACTAAAAGGTGAAGCTTTCTTTGATGTTGCACATAATGCCGACCAACCATTTATTATCCAGGCTGGTGAATTTGATGTGAAAGTGCTAGGAACTTCATTTAATGTTCATGCTTTTGAAGAAGACAAATTAGCGAAGATTGCCTTATTTACAGGAAAGGTCGAAATCTCCAATGAGAGCATGCATCTGGTGATCGTGCCCGGACAGGCATTTGTTTATAACAAAGCCTTGGGAACTTATACAATAGAACCTTTTGATCGAGCCAAAGAACGCGAAACAATGGAAGGAATTCTACACTTTAAGCATGCAGGTTATTCGGAAATTGGTTCACAGCTGGCTCGTAAATATGGTGTTGTTTTTCAACCTGATGCAACTATAGAGCTTGATTTTTCTGGATCGATTGCACATGAAAGCTTGGCACAGGTGCTGGAAAAATTAACTTTAACTACCTCATATCACTTCTCTCTTGAATCTAACACCTTAATTGTCCGTAAAAAATAATATGAAAAACAATAATAAGCCCAGCGCAATCTGGGTTCGTTCTTTATTTCTTGGTGTCGCACTGACCTGTCATGGATTTTCAGTGACTGCACAACAGCTTAAAGTCGAAAGTAAAAGTCAGTCGCTTAAATCTATTTTGGAGCAGATCGAAAACCAATCGGGCTATACTTTTCTATATGATGAAAAAACCGTCAATCTGAATCGTAAGGTTTCTTTACAGATGAGTGGTTCTCTGACTCAGATTTTACAAAGTCTGGAGCAGCAGACCTACCTACAGATGAAGCTGTCGGGACGAAATATTTTAATTAATAACGGTTCTGTAGGTCTTTTAACGGGTAAAGTTACTGATGAGGAAGGACTACCGTTATCATTGGTCTCGGTATTCTTTAGAGAACTAAACCAATATTTTTTAACCGAGCAAGATGGTTCGTTCAGATTCCAGTTTCCGGCACACCGTCTTAAATCTGCCGAAGTCCGTTTTTCGATGATCGGGAGGCAGGGGACAACCTTAAACCTATCGCTGGACAAACAGCAGACAGTTGCATCGACTGTTACCTTACCGTTATTAAGTGTGGGACTTGAGGAAATTTCAGTAACTCCGCGTACGAATCAGAATTTAGAAAGTAATACTTCGCTGTATATAAACCGCGAAGTGATTGAGCAGTCAGGAGCGCTCAGTCTTAATGATCTGTTGAGTTTAGTCCCTGGACAGAAGATTGCCGCGCCTTCTTTACAACAGGTGCAACAAGCTAATCTGCGCAGTGCTTCGATGGGGACAAATTCTTTGGGGACAAAAGATCCTTTTTCATTAAATAATTCGTTTGGTATTGCTTTGATTATGGATGGTATAGCACTTTCTAATAATGCAAATATGCAGACGCTTAATCCAGGGATTAGCGGAATGGGTAATTCTTATGTGGGCGGTGGTATATCGGGATTGATGGGGAGTGCTGATCGTGGCGACCGATATACCGGTGATTACACGTTTGGAGGAACAGATTTACGTCAGATTGCGACGGACAACATTGAGAGTGTGGAAGTGGTGGCTGGTATTTCCTCCGCAAAATATGGGGATATGACCAATGGTGCTGTTATTATCAATCGGGTAGCGGGTGGAACTCCTTTCAACTTTAATATGCAACTTCGTGATAATGCCACGGTATACGGATTGACAAAAGGGTTTAAAACAAAAAATCTGGGCGCATTTACTATTGGGGGTAATTTTACACGTTCGTATAATGATAACCGCGATAAATTAAAATCGTATGACCGTGTGGGGAGTAATATGATGTGGAGTACTGCCGCTGGAAAGGACCGTGCTTTTACCAATACCTTCACAGCGGATTATGGTCGTCATCTGGATAATGTTCGCCGTGATCCGGATGATCCTACGGCAACCATACTGCGCTATAAAGCTTATAACTTTTCTATAGGTAATCGCCTCAATTATAGAATTGACAATAGTTTCTTGACTAATATTGGTTTTAATGTACGCTATAGTGAGACCTATCAGAATACCTACAAAGAGCAGTATATGAATAATACCTACATCATATATACCGATGCAACTGATGTAGGAATCACCAATGGACAATATGCTTCTGGTATCTACACGGCAGTGACCAATCTGGAGGGAAAGCCTGTGGATTTTACAGCCAGATTGGATTTGAATGGTAGTTTCCATACGGGCGATATCTTGCACCAGTTTAATTTTGGATCCTCTTATAATTATTCTAAAAACAAGGGGCGGGGGCAGATCGTCGATCCGACACGTCCGCGAAATAATACCTCGGTTGCAAATGGAGACAATCGCTCGGAACGATATTATGATTTTTCACGGCTACATGCTCAAAATCAAATCGGTCTATATGCTGAAGATGTTTTTAGAACCACTATAGCGGACCGTAATCTGAATGTGCGTGTGGGTACACGATTGGATCTCTTTGAAGGTTATGTGACCTTTTCACCGCGTACAAATATTAATTATGAGCTTACACCCGATTTGCGTATTGGTTTAGCTTATGGTTGGGGAAGTAAAGCACCGGGATTGGCGCAGTTATATCCAGGTCCCGTTTTCTATGAAATCCCCTTATACCAAAAGACTGCGGTAAAAGATAATGGTGCCGTAGATGAGGCGAATAGTGTGTACTTGCTCTATGTTGATAAATTTATACCAGACAATAGCAAGCTGAAACCTGCACTTTCTGAACAGTTGGAGTTCTCGGTAGCCTATGAGCACCGCGGATTTAGAGCTGGGGTGAATGTGTATAGTAAACGCAATTATCGGGATGTATACTCCGAAATGTCTTATACACCGATCATTTTGCCAACCTATGTAGACAATCCTGATCCAGAGGCTGAGGTACCTTATGTCACTTCAGGAAGTAAACTTCATCGTTTGTCCCGTTATACTTTTGTGAATGGTGGAACCACAAAAAATCAAGGTGTTGAACTCATGTTATCCACACCAAAATGGACGGCGATTGAGACTTCGCTTAATCTGCGTGGCGGGATCACAAAATCAATTTATAGACCGATTCAAAATCTTAGAAATTTCACCAATAATACCAACAACCCAGATTATGCTGTGACAGGTCTATATCCTGTATTTGAGCGTTCTACTTGGACAAGTAATGCCGCAATTACTTCGAGTACGCATATTCCAAAGGCTAAGCTCTTATTAAATTTTACGACCGAATTTAATATTTTGAATAGAACCAATACACAAGCGACTGACGGTATCCCGCTGGGTTATTTTACAGAAGATGGTGTCTACCATGAGATTAATGAATTTGATGAAAAAAATATTGACTATAAGCATCTACTGATCCCTATTGAGGAAGTGAGAAACCAAAACCAACCGGGGGTATATACTAATTTTCACCTCAATTTATCTAAAGAAATAAGTAAACGCTTGATCTTGACATTTCATGTTTACAATGTTTTCAATTATCGTCCGCAGTATAAACGATCGGATAATACGATGGTTATTCCGAATGGTAAACCGAGTTACGGTGCACAATTACGACTTAAACTTTAAGTATATGAAATTACAAAAATATTTAATGCTGCTGTTTATCTGTACGAGTTCATTCAGCAGCTGTCAAAAGGAGCTGACGCCAAATAATGGGCCGGTGGATATCACGGCAGATGTTACTTATGCAAGTCAGGAATATCAAGAAAAATTACCTGTGGACACCATCACGGTGAATATCTATTCGTTAAAGGGAAAATTGATCTATAGTGCTAAGACTGGGCAGGATGGACATATTTCCTTTCCGGATCTTGCGCCAAATACGTATAGAATCCAAGCTGTGACCACTTTTAAGGTCGATCTATTCAATCAATTGTTGAACCGGGAAGAAGATTTTGACGTAACTTTTAGTTCCGAAATAAAGGAAATAATGGTCGGTAGAGAAGTTGAAAATCATTGGGATCTGTCGTTGGTAAGCGGCAATTCTAATCCAAATGGATTGGTGATCAAACAGATCTATTATGCGGGTTCGCATGCGACCTTGGGTGCGAGTTTTAGAGATCAATTTATTGAGATCTTTAACAATTCAAATCAGGTTCAATATGCCGATAGTTTATGTATTGCCGAAGCCTATGGAGCAAATAGTAACAATGCGCTGTACGCTTACCAAGCGAATAGTAAACAATACGATTGGAGTAAATCCTATGAAATGCCTCCAGACATGAAGGCAAATGCCGATTACGTTTATGCGCAAACGATCCTGCGATTACCGGGTAAAGGTCGGGATTATCCGATTGCACCTGGTGAAAGTATGGTGATCGCGGCTACAGCGACCAATCATAAGGCTCCTTATGAAGGAGCTGATGGCAAAGTGATTGCTGTTCAGGATCCGAGTTTAACGGTAGATCTGAGCAACGCTGACTTTGAAGCTTATTATGCTCCTTATATCGGAACGTCAAGACCATTGGCATCGGATGTTGATAATCCGAATGTTCCGAATGTTGAGGTGCTGCGCCGGGGTAGTGGGTTAGATCTGATTATGAATCAGGCAGCGCAACAGAGCTGGTTTATCTTTCGTGAAGATAAGGTATGGAATGAAAAGAAGTGGAAGGGCTATGGATTGCCTTTTGCTGATGGACGTGTCAATACCTCGGGGACTTATATTCAGGTACCGATTGATCTTATACTGGATGCTGTTGAGCTTCAGTCTTCTACTTCAACACAATATCCAAAAAAGTTTTCTGCTCAAAATGATGCGGGATGGACGGCTGTTGACGGTGGTGCGCGATCTTCGTATGCTGTGATTCGGAAAACAAAAGAGCTGGTTAATGGCAGGCGGGTGCTGCAGGATTCAAATAATTCTAAGGATGATTTTGTGTCCATTAAAGCTAACCCAAAGGGATTTGCGGACTAGTTTAGGGGCTTGATTATAAATAATACGATTCAATGAAGAAATTATATATAGTAGGACTGTTATTTTGTGTCTGGGGGACTTATCTTCCTGTATATGCGCAACATGCTGTCGAGCAGGATACCATAGCGCGTCGTATACGTGCGTATACCGTGGATAACCCCATGTGGTTAGAGAAGTCTGTGGAATCTCGATACAGTCTTATTCAAATGGGGTATAGTCAGGTTAGTGGTGAATATCGCACCGCTCAGGATGCGCAGAAAATAAAAAATATCAATTTTAATTCGGAGGGTGCGGTAACGATCAAAGATATTCGCCTTTGGGGAAGATTTGCTTATAACCGTAGTACGGAAGATAGCACGAGATTTGCGCATCAAACGCGGGAAAATCCAGCATCGCCCTGGTATTTTGGTTCATATGGATATAATCATTATGAGAGAACCAATTACTTCATTCAGACAAGGGGGCAGAAGTATTTTGCAGATCGTAAATACTCGGTCTTTGGTGGGCTGGATTACCATGTAGGCAATCATTTTAGTAACAACGACCCTAGGAGCACAATCGATGCGATTCAGGTCAATGGAAGTCTTGGAGCCAGTGCCCGTATTAGCTCAGGATGGGAGCTCGGGCTAGAGGGAAAATATGGTTATGGTCAAGAACGGGTAGAAATAGCTTACCGTAATGAGCAATATGCGCTAAGTGCTGTTGAATCGCCGTATATGAACTACATCGTGAGAGGCTACGGTTGGAAAGTGAGCGACTGGCTTAGTGAGCGCAATATGTTTTACCAGAATGATATGAAGCGTTATGGTGCGAAGGGTTATTTATCTTGGGGCGGTGATCTGGGTAAATTTTACGGAAATATTGGATACCTACAGGAGGTGCAGCACTATCGACAGACACTTAGAAATGATTCGCGGATCAATGAGTTGAGTAAGTTTAATCTGGATCAGTTGAGTTATCAGCTCATGTGGAATTTAAAACGGGGTAACAAAACCTATCTGGCTTCTTTTAATAGCTTGAACCATAGTGGTAAAGACTGGGTCACTGAAAGTGGTAATGCACAGAATTATGTGTACAGAAAGGAGCGTCAAACCTTAGATCTTTCGTATTTGATTAAAAAGAATAAGTGGCAGCAATTTTATGAGGCAAATATCGGTTATACCCATGAGGTACGCCATGACGGCGGTACGGAAACTCGATTGGATTATGATCGGATGGACTATGCCTTGTCTACATTGTTGACTCATGCTACAACTCGAAATCAAGAGGTGGAGTTTGGGGTGACTGCTTTTGCCGAAGCAAACATGGGTACTTCGTGGATGCTTCCTTTGATTAACGAGAATGTTTTTCACCAGTATGTGTTTTACCATGATATTCGCTATCATGAGGCAGATGTATGGGGAGGTAAGCTACGTTTGGGGTTTACGCAGCGTCTTAAAAAAGGTAATTTCATTAAGTTGGTCGGTACGTATACGTACCGAAAAGCAGATTTAGGGAGTGCGCTGGATCGCGTGAATTTGGCTCCTTTGGGTCGCACTCGTGAGGTAGGAAGTGTACGTTTAAGTTATGGTTTTTAAGTAGGGGCTCGTTGATTTTGATGAAGAGAAATAAGTTTTTGATAGCATTAACAGTTTGTTTACCGATGCTGATCAGTGCTTTTGTGGATCAGGTGGATACCGTTTTACCTCTGGCTGATCTTCGTCGCCGTTATAGCAGTGGTGATGTTGGGCAGTGGCCTGAACCGCATTTGGATGCTTCTGTTCAGCAGGGATTTGTTGATATCGGTATTTTGCCAGCTGTTGCATATCCGGAGTCAAATCCTTTTAGTAAAGAAAAGGCCTCACTTGGGAAACTCCTGTTCTTTGATGCGCGATTATCGGCATCGAAGCAACTTTCGTGTGCGAGTTGCCACGATGCGCAGCTCGGTTTTGGCGACGGTAAGAGTTTGGCGCATGGTCATGGTCGAAAAGAGGGGAAACGCAATGCAATGACGCTCTATAATGTGGGTTATTACAAGAGCTTTATGTGGGATGGAAGAGCTAAAACTTTGGAAGACCAGGTTTTGTTGCCGGTTCAGGATCATGTGGAGATGAATACGTCTTTGGATACGATGGTGGCACATGTTCGCATAATCAAGGGGTATGGTCCTTATTTTAAAAGTGCTTTTGGAGATGATCAGGTGAATTTATTGCGCATCCAACAGGCAATAGCAACTTACGAGCGTAGTATCGTGAGTTATCCTACTAAGTTTGACCGTTTTGTTTCGGGTCAATCCGATGCACTTAATGATCAGGAGTTAGAAGGACTTCATCTTTTTAGAACAAAAGCACGTTGTATTAATTGCCATAATACGCCATTATTTTCGGATAATCTGTTTCATAACGATGGGCAGACTTTATATGGAACGAAGCAGGAGGACTTTGGACATTACCATATAACAGGCGACCAGAAAGATATTGGGGCATTTCGGACACCTTCATTGCGTAATGTGGGTTTGACCGGACCTTGGATGCATCACGGAAACTTTCCCACGCTTAGGGATGTGGTAGAACTATATAATCTGGGTAATCCGGCTCCTATACAGCGTAGGGTGCAGGTGGATGAAAAGACAAGACCGATCCATTCACCGTTATTAAAGAAACTTGATCTTTCTAAAGCAGAAGTAGATGCGGTACTCGCATTCTTGCAGGCTTTGAGTAACCCGACACAACGTCGGATAGCGATGCCTGATTTTCCGGAATAGGAAGGGCATTTTGCTTATTTTGCATAAATACCGTATGTGGCTATACCTAAATACGATAAGTACTTGGCCATGTTGAAATTTAAATGTGAGCTCATAGATAAACTCCCGAGGGATGCAGTACCTCGGGAGTTTTATTTTAATATACCTATGGGGTTAAGGGTATAATGGTACTGTAGATCATCTTTCCTTCGTGATCGATGCACTGCGCCTGTAATTGTTGTTGATTTAGAGCGAAGTACATGAACCCATAAGTTGAAGCTTCAAAGCGGCTATAACTTAAACCTTTTTTGACAGGCGTTACTTCAGATCCGCTTCCGGAGATGAACTGATGGAAACAATTGTCCTTTACTTTTAAGTGTTGCATGGAATGTTCATGTCCAGACAAATACAACGGAATACGATGTTTTTCTAACAGGGGTTTCAAGACCTTTCTCACGGCTAATGTGTCATAATTTTCTGTGCGGGGGCCTGCTGTATAGAGCGGATGATGACCAACGACGATCTTCCATTTTGCTTTAGAAGATTGAAGTAGATGGTCTAACCACTGCAGTTGTTTTTCTGGTTGCTGCCCCGCGACATGTGGCCCATATTCGCTATTCTGATAGAATTCTGGTATCAAGGGATTTGTATCTATAAAAGCGATCAGGACTTCATCGTTATCCTTAATTTTAAATGTTTTGCTGTAATAACGTGCTGGCATCTTCCATCGACGGCTGATGTTGCTGTAGCGTACTTGGGCATCGGGATCGGATTTGTAATCATGGTTGCCCAATATGGGATACCAGTCCCACTGTAAAGCGAAATCGGTGTAAATATTTTCAAATGAATAATGCCATAAGGGGTCGTGTTCGCTGACAACTCCTGATGGGTAAAAATTATCTCCTGTTGAGATAATAAAATCATTTGGATGCTCGGTCGCCCATTTCCCCATCTGCTGTGCCACCTGGACTTGATGATCGGCACCATTACGCCCCCAGTCACCGATCGCTAAAAAGTGCAGCTCGTACTCGTCTTTTAGTGAAGATCGGCTGTTGATATCTTCACTTTCTATTCTTCGATTTGCGCTAATGGCTAAAGTCGCTAAAGGTCCGGCAGAAAGCCCCGTAGCCACAGCTGTTCCTAATGTACTTTTTACAAATTCTCTTCTCTTCATACTCAACTGTGCTTAATATCCGCTATTCTGTTTCCATTTTGTGTTGACTTCCATGATCGGTCTGGGGATCGGAAATATCCGGCGAAAGCGTTCGGATAATCCTGCGCTGTATAAGGATTTGAATCCCCAGTCTTCTTCAAATTTTCCATAACGGATCAGGTCATTTCTTCGCCATGATTCATCTGAGAATTCTCGTGCGCGTTCGTCCAATATCGCTGCTAACGTTGGTTGGGCTGTTAAAGCAGGTGCGTTGACATAAGCACGTATCTGATTCATCAGCGACATCGGTGTTTCGCCATTTGTAGGTGCCGCTCCTCGGAGGATGGCTTCGGCTTTCATTAACAAAATGTCGGCATAACGGAAGATGGGTACATCATTGCTTTGGTTTCTATTGTTTGCCGCTGTCACGTTTACATCCATGTAAAATTTAACCGATCGGTAACCCATTGATCGGCCTTTTTGATCATTTCCTGCATTGAGGGTCGGACCTCCATCGGGACGAAGTTTGATTTCTTTTGTTGTTTCCATATGCCAGTCAAACGTTACGTTTGCATCACTGCCTGTGTAGTCCTGGTCGATACCTTTTTTAGAGGTTTTGATTAATAACGGACGATTTAAATCTGGCGCATAGTCCGACCAATAGTACTGTAGTCCACCCATGTAAGCCGCATTTCTGTCGTCACCTTGGAGGTTGAATTTGGCTAAGAAAGTAGGTAATACCCGAAATGTGCCGCCCACACTTTGTGGCAGTTTGGCAAATTGATTTTGTCCGCTGCGGTGTATCCAAAAACGTGCATATGTCATGCCTTGCTGTTTTTCGCGGTCGAAAGGCATGGCAAAGATGAAATCTTTGACCTGAGGACCATTGTCGGGGCGGAATTTTTCCATGAACTTGTGGCTGCTCAGGTTAAATTGACCTGAAGTAATAATATCATCACACATTGCAACGACTTGTGCTAGTTTTTCATTGGGCATATTGGGGGTGTAGGAAGCTACATCGGTAGCGGTATAAACCGACCAATTGAGGTATAGTTTAGCGAGTAGCGCATCGGCCATATAACGTGTTGCTTTGCCATATGTGGCGGGAGAAACTTCTTTGGGTAAACGATCTCTGACGGCTTGTAATTCACTGGAGATGAAGTTGGCGATTTCGGCTCTTGAGGAGCGATCCGGAATCTGGTCAATCTTTCCTGTGATCAGTGGTGCTCCTCCAAAATTATCCATCAGGATAAAGTAAAAATAAGCTCTCATGGCGCGCATAGGGGCAGCTTTATCGCTTTCATTGTCTCCAAAAATAGCCAATACATTATTGGATAGATTGATGCCTGACATGGCGGCATTCCAGACATCTGGAAGAATGGCGTTGTCGGGAGTCCAGTTGTGAACATGAAGTTCGCGAAATCTACCGCCGTCATAGTAATCTGTGCCTAATGCAAGACTGACAGCTTCGTCTGATGATAAAGTTTGTGTCATCCAATGGTTGTAACCCAGTGCACTTCGGTATGCGGCATAAACGTCAGCTGAAATGGCCTCAGCAGCTTTATCCGTGGTTGGAAATTCAGTGTACTGTGATTTGATATCCACATCAAGATCGGTGCAAGCAACTAATGTTGCCGCAAATGTAGTTAAGGTAAATAGGCGGATATATTGTTTTGATTTCATGATTTGTTTTGCTGATTATAGGTTGAAGTTTAGACCGAATAAAATGGTACGGGTACGTGGATAAGTCTGCCTGTTGTCAACACCAGGTGTAAGACCACCAAGATCTACCTCGGGGTCTACTCCTTTGTAATTCGTGAGCACAAAGACATTGTTCATCGAAGCATATAGCTTTACATTTTTCAACTGACCACCAATATTGCGGATGTTGTAAGAAAGGCCCAAATTGGCTAAGCGGAGATAATTCCCACTTTCCAAGTAACGGTCTGATAAATAATGTGCGTTGATATCTGTTGCTTTCTCCGTGTCGATTACACTGGCCAATAGATTTTTCTGTCCGGCATTGCCTACGACATTGGAGTGTCGGGCGCGGGTCGCATTCATGACCTTATGACCAAATACACCCTGGAACATACCGGTTAAAGCGAAGTTTTTGTAGGTTACGGTATTGTTCCAGCCTAAAGTCAGTTTTGGCTGCGCGCTTCCCGTTACGGTGCGGTCTTTATTGGTAGGGGTAATGGTGGTTTCACCTGTACGTTCCTTCGTTTGCGCATCGCGTACATAAAAAGTCGAGATACCGGCATCATTATAACCTGCCCATTCCCAGGTATAAAACTGACCAATAGGCGCACCTTCTTGTAGGCGTTGCTGAAAAGCATTACTTTGACCGGCGCCACCCAAGTCTGCTAAATCCACGTAGTCTGTCGAAAATTCCTGATTCGTAATACGGGTGACCACATTTTTATTGTGCGAGGCCACAATCCCTGTGTTCCAGCTGAAATGTGTCGTTTTTACGGGGACAGCATTTAGGGTCAGTTCAATTCCTTTGTTGTTGATCTCACCGACATTAGCTGTTAGTGAGCGGTACAGATATTTGGTTGTGGACACGGCATAATCGTAGATAAGATCGGTGGTATTTTTATCGTAATATTCCAAGGTTCCGCTTAATCTATTTTTCAGGAATGCGAAGTCGATACCCAGGTTAAGCATCCCAGTGCGTTCCCAGCGTAGATTGGGATTTGAATTACGAAGTGCAGCCAGAGTACGGAGATCGTTTCCGAAAGCATCGGTGTAGAAACTCGAGGTGGCACCATAGACCTGTCTAGCGGTAAACACATCGAAACCTAATGAATTGCCACTGACGCCATATCCGGCACGCAGTTTTAGATCATCAAAGAAATTCATATCGCGAATAAATGGTTCTTCCGATAGTCTCCATGCTCCTGAAATAGAAGGGAAGGTGGCCCATCGGTTGTTTGCACCAAATGCCGAAGATCCATCACGCCTTACTGTCGCCTGAAAAAGGTATTTATTGTTGTAAGCATAATTTACACGTCCGTAAACAGAGATCATACGCAATGTTGAAAGGTAATAATTGCCAAATCCCAAAATATCGACAACATTGGCCATGCCGGGATTATAATAGCTTAAACCATCATCGTAATAGTCTGAAGTTGTCAGTTGAAACCCATCGTCATTGTTGTTTTCTTCCCACGAATAACCGGCAAGTGCTGAAAACTTATGGACATTTCCAAATGTTCGATCGAAGCTTAGATTCATTTCCATGATCTTTCTTTCGTCTTCTACTGCTGCGCGGATCGATTTTCCATTTTGATTACGTGCTGCCATGGATAAACTCGAGTAGTACTGTGCGTTGTTATACTGGCGGTTTTGCAGGGACAGGTCGATGTTGTAGGTTAGGCTCGGTAATATTTTATATCCAAGTTTGGCATGTCCCTGTATCATTTTGGTTTTGGTATAATTGGTATTCTCCTCTATTAATGATAGCGGATTCACATATTGCGAACGGTCTGTTTTTTCAAACCAAGCACCAGATTCTGTCCGGACAGGGGATACTGGCAAGTAGTAATACATGGCGTCGTATACGCTTAAACCATCGCCAAGGGCAAGGACATCATTTTGTTTAGTAATACTGGTATTGATATTGAAAGAAGCCGTAAGCCGCTTATCCAGCGCGCTTGTTTGTACAAATCCGCGTGCGATCTGACGGCCCAGGTCTGTTCCTTTGATAATACCGTTGTTTTTAAACGTATTGAGACTGGCACTGTATTGTGTTGTTTCGGTTCCACCGATCAAAGAGACATTGTGATTATTGGAAATACCCGTTCGCTCTACCTCTCGTTGCCAATCGGTATCTGCTCCTAGGTCATCGGTCGGTTCCATCGCGAATTTGTTAGCCGCAATATAATTTCGGTACTGTTCACCGTTCATCATTTCATAGCGTTTTGCGATCTTGTCTATCGCTAAATAACCGTTGTAGCTAATGCTTGCCTGTCCTGCTTTACCGCGTTTGGTTGTAACGATAATGACCCCGTTTGCGGCTTTTGAACCGTATATCGCTGTTGCTGATGCATCGCGTAACACATCGATCGATTGGATATCGTCTGGTGCTACTAGTGCGAGTGATGCTCCGGGTACGCCATCGATCACATAGTAGGGTTCCATCGCTTCGCCACTTCTCAAAGTAGAAGCACCTCTTAGACTGACGGATGGGGTTGCATTGGGATTACTGTTGTTGGTTGATATGGTCAGGCCCGGGACCTTTCCCTGAAGCATCTGAGCAGGGGAGGTCATAACACCGACATTCATGTCTTCAGCTTTGACTGTTGTGATGGAACTGGTGAGGTCTTTTCGAGCGATACGTCCATATCCGATAACGACTTCATCGAGTGTTGTGGACATGGGAATAAGTTTGACGCTTAAGGCTAATGGCCTTCCGGGTTGCACACTGTAGCCCGAGAGTGTATCTGGCTGATAGCCTACCGAAGAAAATATAAACTGATAAGGACCTCCTTCTGGCAGGTTGTGAAAAGAGAAAAGTCCTTTTTCGGAAGAGCTCGTCGTGAATGTTTTCCCCGATTCCCGATTTAGGGCTTTGACGCTGACGCCAGATAAAAACTTTCCATTTTCATCTTGTGTTGCTCCTTTTACTTGATCCTGTTGCGCCTGTGCGTAGGATAGCCCCGTCGCAAATAGTGCAAAGAATAACACGCTTTTTCTGAATTGCTTCTGTTTGTTAAACATGATTTTAAATAGTGATTGATTTTATGGATTTATAGTTGATCGTTGCTGTATTCATTTTGACGATAGATGGTGTAAGAACCATCCGTTTCTTGTACATAACGCAGGTTATTAATCAGACAGATGACTGCAAGTACGTCTTGTAACTGTTCAAGTTGCGGGTTTATACTGCCAGTGTATTGGATTTTGGAAATGTCCTGTTTGCCTATTTTTATAGGCGTGTTATAAGTCGTGCTGAGGGCAGCAAAAACCTCCGACAAAGGTATATTGTTTAGTTCAAGCAAGCCGTTGGGCTTGTTCTGACTCGGGGACTTGCTCGTACTTGCTTCTTTTTTTACAGTACCGCTGTGATGCGCTACGAGATGCATGTTTGCATCAAAAGACAGGGACTCACCTGCATTTTTTAGGAAAATATTTTTAAATGTAGGAATGGCCATTATAGATGCAACAACAATCTTTCCGGTGTGTAATTGCACAGCTATATATTTTGAGCTGCTGCGCGAATCAATGGTAAAGGATGTACCTAAGGCGGTCGTTTTTGTTGCACTGGCGTATACGCTAAATGGGCGGGAACCATCTTTGTATACCGAGAAATAAGCTTTTCCATCTAAATAGATCTCCCGGCTATGATCTGTGAAGTACTGCGGGTAACGTATGGTACTCTGCGCAAATAGTTTGACCGTAGATCGGTCGGGCAGGGTATACGTTTGGATTGAGTTTTGGTTATTGGTTACTGAAACCCAGCTCGTATCTTTTTTGAGATCTGTTTTTTCCTGCTGCTCAACTAAAGTTGGACTGTTGTTATCAAAAGCTGGTTTTATCCATAGCCACATGCCCAACGATACGAGTAGCAATGCTGCAGCTGCCACGTAATAGCTAAATCGCTTGAGGTAAATGTTGTTATTCTTCTTTTCCTCTTTTTGTTTACTTTCCGTGCTAATTTCGTCATGAATATAATGCGCCATTTTAGTCGATGGGATAAACTGGTCAGCATCTCCCAGATGTGATTCCCATTCTTGATCGGGAAATATATCATCAATTATGGATGGATCTTTCCATAGTTGCTTCCGTATGTATTGCTTGTCAAGACGATTTTGCTGCTTGCCTGTTTTGTTTTTTCTGAACCTCATAATAGCATTACGTGGTTCAAGGGGATATCCCTAGCGACTTAACAATTATTTAATTTAGGAATTAGCAGGGGGAAGAGCTTTTTGATAGCTATGTGTCTTGTTGTCAGTGTGATGTGTTGTAAGGAGGCGAATTTATTTTTTAATCGATCGCTGGGACATTATTTTATAGCATAATCGAATAAAGATGCTGCTTGAGTTGCATCAAGGCTTTACCGATATGGTGTTCGACCGTTTTTGGAGAAATGGAGTAGAGTTGTGCGATTTCTTTATGTGTTAACCCTTGTTTCCGACTTAGTTCAAATACCAGGCGACGCATTTTAGGCATATTTTCGATATCCTGCTCCATGATCTTCAAGAGATCTTTACTTTCAATCGCAGTAATTAAGCTGTCCGTGAATGGGGTATTTGCCGATTCGCCTTCATATTTAAAACGGTTGGACTCTTTTCGGAGCAGATCGATCATGACTTGTCTGGCCATTCCAAAAATTTGGATATGAATTTCTAGATGCTCATTTAATTGCTTACGTTGCTTCCATAGTTTAATGAACGTGAGTTGGGTTACTTCTTCAGAAATGTATTCAGAACGCGTTTTCAGTATAATAAAGCTATAAATCTGCTGGTGATATTGTTCATAGATCTGATTAAAAACTTTATGGTTATCTTCTTTTATCGCTTTAATATGTTCCATACTTGAACAAAGTTAAAATGTCCGAGCTGATTAATGATTAAGCGAATATTATGATTATGTAAACAATCTATCCATTTAATCTTGAGCTATAGGAGTAATCCGTGGTTTTGTGAAATGTCTTGTTGTATACCATAATGGGAGTGAGGATTTTTTTTCTGATCAACTGTATGTTTCAAAATATGTTTATCGCTATTTGCGTATTCTTCTAATTAGATATGGAAAGCGGCTTCATCCTGATATGATATTACGGCAGGTGCATGCCTATTATTGGGATGAGCGAAGTTATTATTTAGCTCTAAAACTTTTTTAAGTTCCTTATTAATGTATTATCTTTGAACTTTATGAAAAGAGTACTTTTATATTTATTATCTACGCTCATGCTTATTCAGGCATGCTGGGGTATAATGATTATAAGTGCTTTTTATATCAATCGTGATTATATAGCGCAATATCTTTGTGAAAATAGAGATGCTCCTCAATTGCATTGTCAGGGTACCTGTGTCTTGATGAAGAAAATGAAAAAAGCACGTGAGGATGAAAGGAAAAATACGGAAAATAAAATAAAGGAATCGCATGTATTTGTTGTAGCACCGGTTGCTGTGCTCGCTTTCCCTTCGTATCAAAGCAATGCTGTTGTAAAAGCAAATTTTGATATGCGAAAATCACACTATACTTTTGATCGTGTTCATCGTATTTTGCGTCCACCTAGTTGTTAATACCCTCATCGAGTCTTTCTGACTAATAATCTCGCTATCTCTGTTTGAAATAAACCGATAGCTAGGCCCCCTTATTTATTTTGCATTTCTCGTGTTTGATAGTCAATATTCATGACTGCAGCATGCTAATATTTATACCGTTTTTAATGCGCGTTAAATTATCGATACTCCTTGTCTTGGCCATTTTCATACAAGCGACTAGCTGTACCTGGATCTGTGTTGGTTTTGAGCTCAATCGCGAATATATTACAACAGCATTGTGTATAAACAGATTTACTCCTGCAGTGACCTGTAGTGGATTCTGTTATATCGATAAGCAGGTGGAAAAGGAAAGGGAACAACAAGATCCTGCTCCTAAAGCGAAGCAGATCGATCTGAGTGTTTATCTTCCGCTGACCTGTTTTTTAGTGAAGTCTGACGATGATTTTACTGATTTGCGATGCTCCGACGTGTTTTTTCGACGCTATCTCATTTTGGAGGGAACGGATAGCCTTATTTTCAAGCCACCCATTTTGTTTTTTGTTTAGTCGGTTATCTCACTTTACAATTACATTATTTATGGTTATTAAAACAGAAAATATCAATACATTCACATTACACACTATTGATCCCGATCATATTGGGTTAGTTGTCTTCGATCTTAAAGACGACTACAGCTGTTTACAGCATTTACATTTGACAAATCGAAGATCATTTTATACGGTCATCTATTTGATATCTGGAACTATGCAGCTCTCTATCGACGGTTATTTGAGTAAACTGGAATGTCAGCAGGTTATCTCTTTCGGTCCTGGTACAGAACTGCAGTTTCCAATTGAAAAAGAGCAAAAAGAAGGTTGGATCGTTCTATTTGAAAAACCTTTTGTCACAGCACGTTACAATGATCATGTCCTGCATCATTTTAACTTTTTAAAGAAGCAAAAGGTGGAGCCGCAGCATGTTCCATTTTCGGAAGGGCTGGGCTTGTCTATGATTTTGGAAACGATGCAACGAGAATATGCGTATAAGCATCCGGATGCGAAGGATATATTGCGTTCATATCTCCATATATTTTTAGGAACACTGGGTAGAAGTATCTTTCCTGAAGCTATTGTCGGTGTTAAAAACGAAAAGGAAGAGAAGGTTCTGTCTTTTGAGCGCCTTATTAGCGAGCAATATGCGAAGGAGCGTCTACCTTCTTTTTATGCTGATCGGTTATTTATTACGACCAATTATCTCAATCGCTTATGTCAGGAAAGACGCGGTAAATCTGCGGGTCAATTAATCCGTCAATATGTGTTGCTGGAAGCAGAAAACCTACTGATTCATTCCGGCAAGAATATTTCGGAGATATCTTTTGAGCTGGGATTTGAAAATGTATCTTATTTTATCACATTTTTCAAAAAGAAATTTGGCATTAGTCCAGATGGATTTAGAAAAAAGAATAGTAAGATGTCAAGATCGTAAGATTCTATTTTGATCGCTTACAATTCCTCAATACACGCTGAAGTTGTATTGAGGAATATTTTGCGCTATCGTGATAAAGGTTGCTGCTTCCTTTATTGATGCTATTGTTTGCAGTTCATTTTTCCTTGATAGAGGAGCTGTAAATGACTATTTGGAATCTTCCTGTCTCAGGTATTCCAGAATTGCTATTGCTTCTTGGGTTTGCAGTCCTAACGCGGTCATTGTTCCGACGTAAGATTTACTGAGTAATTGCGCATCAGGGTCCTCCGCTAACATCTTATCGGGATTCAAGATCATGTTCATCATCCATTCTGGCGTTCTTTTTTTGGTGACGCCATAAAGAGCTGGACCTATTTTATCTTCCTTGATTTCATGACACATCGTGCACTTAACAATGAATAATTTATTGCCTTCATCGGCTAATTTTTGATCGAATGGTTTGTGCTCAAAACTTGTGATGCTCCCAATACCTTTGTTTCCTTGTTTTAGAAAGTCTGTTATCGGTGTTACAGTTGTTTTTTCTTCCGTTTCAGATTCTCCAATTTTAGTCTTGGAGTCGTTGGTGTTGTTGGTCTGACAGGCGATCATACCCAATGTGCAGCAGGATAAGAGCATGAAAAGTGTACTGATAAATTTCATAAGTTATTATTTTTAGTGATTGCTACATTTTTTTAGTAATATTTTCATAATTTGTGTTAAAAGCTAAAGGACAAATGAGTTAAAAACCGATTGCCAGCTTCAACACGCCCTCCTGCAAGATTTTGATTTAAGGGAGATTGATAATTTCCACCAAATGATATTTTCCCCATATTGACTTCTACACCCACTATACCGGTTGTGGAATTTCCTCCAGATTGTGCGACATCATATTTGCCGAATACGACATCCTGTGGTTGCGTTTCATAGGTGATACCGGCATTTGGCGCTATGCGTACTTTATTCTTCACATTAAATTTATAGTACGCGAGTGCATTGGCTGTAAATTTATTAGCATACCTGTAATCGTATTTGTTTTCCGTATTCAGTTTATAGGTTGTATTGACATTCAAGCCCAGATCCATGAGCCTTACATCATAGGCGAGATTGAACATAAAATCTGTACTGGCGGTTCCTAGTTGGAAATTGTTTGGCGAGTCCTGTGCGGCATTACTGCGTTCACCGGCATCATACCTTCCAGTGGGGGCTTTGACTCCAGCCCCTATCCATAGGGAGTGGACGAGCATTTTATTGGATGCGGTGCCTTTTGCCTCTTCAAATATTTTGTAATAGCCCATCGCTACGACATCACCCATTCCATTTTTCTTCCCTTGTTCTCCACTGCCCTTTATGTTGCGTGTATTGAAGTTATAGGGCAAAATTGCCATGACTCGCCAACGCTGACCAATATTCCATGCTCCCCACATTTCCATGCTTTGATAAGTTTCATCGGCAGTAATTGGAGTCCGGTTGCCGGTAGGACCTAAGTGCGAAAGCAGTGATTTATGCTGATATCTTAGTCCTATAAAGCGCTTGTTGAAATCGGGGAGGATGCCGATGTAATAACTACCTACGCCACATCCACAGATGTCACAGGCTTTTGATAAGGGGATCATTAGGCCACATGCCATGATGGTTAATAAGGTGTAAATTATTGCTTTACTTTTTCGATTAACGTTATTCATTTGTGTCTTATTTTATGATATTATTCATTAAAATGTATGGTTTAAATGACGAAGGAACTTGCCTAATTCACAACAAATCCTGATTTTATTTCTGGTTCTGCCAGTAGTTTATTTGTGAGAAAATCACGGTCATCCAATGTTTTTAGAAAAGCGATAAGATTATCCTTCTGCTCTTCTGTCATTTTTATGCCCAGAGAGCCGTCAGCTTGTCTAAAAATAGGATCGAGGGTCGGAGAGTCGACCATGCCTGTACGATAATGTTCAATGACCCGGTTTAAGGTCAGGAAACGCCCATCGTGCATATAAGGGGCGGTATAGGAAATGTTGCGAAGGCTAGGCACTTTGAATTTATATCGGTCAGCGGCATTTAACGTGACGGAATCACGACCCGTGTCATTTACTCTATTGGGTGCAAGCCCATTATTACGGTAGCTTCTGTCGGTGAATAAAGGTTCGCTGTGGCATGAGGAACAATTTTTCTGATAGAACAGATAGCCTTTTTCTTCCTGTTCGGTAAAGGCATAACCTGGTTCTTTGCGCATCACATGATCGTATTTAGCGTTGCTGCTTACAGCCATGAGCATGTATTGCGATAGGGCTTTGAAAAAACGTGCATCTGTTATTTCATCTGTTCCAAATGCTTTTTTAAACAGTGTTGGGTAGTCGGGATGTGCTCTTAATTTTTTGAGCACGTTGGGCACTGTTTCATCCATTTCAACAGGGTTTGTGATCGCGTTTACTGCTGCAAGATCTAAATCAAATACGCCTCCGTCCCAAAAGAATTCTTTTTGCCAGGCCATGTTCATAATAGGCATGGGATTGCGTATGCCTAGCCGATCGTCAATACCATGGCTCACATCGTGACCATGATGGGTGAATGCTGCAGACTGGATGTGGCAGCTGCCACAGGCGATGGTATTATTACGGGATAAGCGCGGTTCGAAAAAGAGGCGTTTACCTAGTTCAAATCCATCTTTTGTGATCGCGTTTCTAGTAAAATTATAAACTGGCTCCGGAAAATTATTTGGCTTTACAAAGCCTGTGAAGAGTTCCGGTAGTGCATCTTCACCTTTCTTGCATGCCCATACGAGGACTACAATTCCAATTAGTACGAATATTTTTTTCATCTTTTATAATTCGTCTTCACTCTTTACAAAATTTTCAGTGTGATCATGTGTGAAAAAATGTGGGAAGTTATTGGCAATATTGACACTGTATTCGCTGAACATGACATTGGGATGCTCGACGATGCTGAATGTATGGGGGCCATTGAATATTTTCATGATATCAACAAACAGGTGGACATTGCTGCGCAAGCCTGCTCTGACCTGCGCTATGCCCGCAGTTTTAAGATCTACGGTAATTGTCTTGATATTGTTCAAGGTAGGGGCATTGTAACCTCCAAACCCACCGATATGGTATTTGAACTGTTTATTTCCAGTGGGATCTCCCTGTTGATTGTCGGAGATCAAATCGCAGTAACCTTCCATCTTAAAGAAGATATAACCGCTGTTCCATCCCCAGTACATACCTCCACCTTCGTGTCCTTCTTCTGGATTAAAGGACAATACACCAGTCCGCTTTTCGACGGGCATTGTATTTCGTAAACTGTCCACTCCAATGATAAATTCGACTTTTTCATAGTTTCCTTCGGGCACTTTTACTTTCGTAAATCGTGTGGTACGATCTGCTGCATTTACTAAAAAATAACTGTCATCCTGAGGTACTGTATAGCTGCTGCCATCTGCTTTATAGAGTTTGATGTTGCTGATGAAGTATTGTAGTAATTTAATTCTAAAGGATTCTCCCTTTGCATTTTTATAAACCCGGGGTTCGAAGCCTAAAGTTTCTTCACCTACAATGTTGTCAAATTCGATGGAAAACTGTCCGGTCTTTTCGGCATCGGGAGCTGGTGCATCTTTTTTACTGCAGGCAGTTATAAGGGCGATGATGAGTAACATCATCGCTGTAAGTACGATTTTATTGTTTATGTTATTTTTTTCTGTTTTCATTTTTATTCGGATTAGAAAAATTGGTTTCATTTAAAAATATCTCATCTGTAAGTGCCTCCAAGAAGGATTTTATATCGTTCATTTCCCCATCGCTCATTGCTATGCCAGGATTTTCATTTTGATCGTAAAGAAGTCGGTCTGTGACCGGGCTATGCTTAATACCGGATCTATAGTGCTGCAACACCTGATCAAGCGATGTAAATCTTCCATCGTGCATATATGGGGCAGAGCGTGTTATGTTTCTCAGTGTTGGTGTCTTAAAGGCTCCGAGATCTCCTGGATTAAAAGATATGCGATAACGTCCGCGATGTATCCATTCGTTCGAGTCATCGGTAAAGTCATCGTCAATACCATTATTATGGAAAGCATTGTCTGTGAACAGTTCACCACGATGGCATCCACCACATTTTTGTATGACGAGATGCATGCCACGTTGTTCACTTGCTGTGAGCGCCTGCATATCTTGTCCACTTCGATAACTGTCATAACGTGAACTGGCCGATATCAAGGTTCGCTGGAATTGCGCCAATGCTTTTGCTGCACCCTGTGCTGATGGTTTCTCATTAAAAGCTTGCTGAAATAAGTTGACGTAAAGTTCACTAGCCATCAGACGGTTGGCCAAAGTGACTAAGGACATTCCCATTTCATCGGCATGTGTAAGCGGTCCAAAGGCCTGGGATTCCAGATTTTTGGCTCCACCGTCCCAGAAAAATCCTTGATCTGCCCATGCCAAGTTGATTAAAGTCGGGGAGTGTCTCTCCAGCTTCTTTCCAGATACACCAGCCGCAGTAAGGGCCACTCCATCTGCAAATGCTCGTTCTTGATGATGACAGCTTGCACAACTGACTTGCATATTTGCAGATAACAAAGGGTCATAAAACAACTGCCGACCTAAATGTACTCCTTCGACTGTGAGTGGATTATCAGGCATTTCGATTGGTCGGGGGAAATGTGGCGGAATTTTTAATAACAAAGGGGTAGGAGCTTGGTCATTTTCCAGGGTGCCCTGTTGCTCTTTTTGACACGATAGCATCAATACACTCACTACAAAGCAAATGATGGCTCCTACTTGTAAACCTCTGTTTTTATTCATCTTATTTCTTGGTTGCGGTAGCAGTTGTGCTTTTTAAAGTGATAGCCTTTGTCAGCAAATTGTTTTTTAGCTGTGTCATCAGCTCTTTTTGGGAAGCACTGATCAACCTGTTGGACCAAGGGTTTTCAATGTCGATTACTTTTTTAACATCCATTTCTAGGTTGATATTGGTCGTCATTTGAGCATTAATCGTGATTGCTTTGTCTAGCTTGATCTCTTTTTCAGCATAGAGATCATTGGAAGCGAAGTCCCAAAAGAATGTTTGTAAAGCCGGAGCTTCTGGAGATGCTTTTACCCAGGTCATTTTTCCATTTAAGACAAAGAATTTGTAACTGGTGAGCCACATCCAGCTTTCAAAAGCCATACCATTGAGAGCGGATAATTCTCCAGCGCGCAAGGTCAGATTGTCGTTGTATTTTGAATCAACTCCGATAGCAAATTTTACTGCCGTATATTCACCGGCGGGTATCGCTGCGATTTTAATCTGCTCTCTTTTATTTGCAGGATATTTCTTACCGAAGGATCCGTCCTGTACTGGAATTTCAACATTTTCCTCGATGAGATAGTAGGATTCGGGCACTTTAAATTCTTCACCAGCAGCATTGACTAAACGAACGTTGCTCACCCAATAGCGCAGTTGATTAAATTCATATTTAAAGTCGAATTGTCCTGTGGTATTGGTGAATTTATAATCATATGCTTTGTTCAATTCGAAGTCAGCATCACCATATCGGGCATCAAATATTAAAGTGGTACTACCTGATGCTGCATCAATGTTAGGTTGAACGACTGTTTCTTTTTCACAAGCTGTTAATAAAAAGATGCACGAGAGGAGACTGCATACTCCTTGTTTTAAATAGTTTTTCATTTTCTTTGATTATTTTTTTGAATAGGATTGCTCTTTATTTTATCTTGATCGGGTAAACTAGGCTATCCTGAGCTACGGATTCTCCATTTTTAAGGAGCTTTACTTTTACGGTCCATTCGCCAGGCATCGTGAAATTGACTATTCCAGAATAGCGTCCGTTACCTTTATTTACCGCATTTTCATTCTCTGAAGAACCGTGTTTCATTGCGGGCATAAATGTTTCTACGGCTATGGTATAGTCATTAAGCTCTGTGAAGTTTTCCTTGTCCATTTTATGTAAGGCAAATTCGATCTTGTGTTTTCCTGCCGGCAGTTCAGGAGGAAGTAAACAGGATACAAATACACGACCATCTGTTGCTGTACCAGTAGGTATTGTGCGTGGTATAGTAGTTTGGTGGACAGGTAGCGCAAAAGTTAGTGTATCCGTTTTATCTTTGCCTTTGAGAAAGGTTTTAAATAACCAGCCTTTGCCCATATCTTTCATGTTGGCCATGATAAATACCACATCCGCTTGATAGATACCTCTACCCTTGTTTACGAGATGGGAACAAGGACCGCTATGTGCCATCATACCCATATCCATCTTAATTTCATAGTCCACTGCTAGATCCGATACCGGATTTCCTTTTCCATCTTCAAACTTCAGGTATAGGCTTTCAAATTTATTGGTCAGACTATCCGGGGTCCAGAGCGATACCTGATGTCCTTCAAAGGTTGTATCTGCTAGCATGATCATCTTAGATAGATCGGAAGTATCAGTAACACTCTGATTTTCTATCTGAGATGGATTGGGTTTTGTGGCGTTATTACAGCTGTATACGGTTGTCAGTCCCAGAAATATGAGTGTGTTTAGTTTTATTGTATGCATATTTATTGATGTTATTTTAATCGGTTAACGTTTGTCTAATAATAGCTGAATGTCTTGTATTGCAACTTTGACTGAGTCCATTTCAATACCACTGTATACACCTCGCACATGACCTTTTCCATCTACGAGTGTAAATACTCCACTATGGTCAAAGCCCCCTGGCGATTCAGGGCTTTCTGTTGCGAATGAAAAATAACCTGCAGCTCCCGCGATATCATATACTGTTGATTTTGGGCCATTAACAAATTTCCACAAGTCTGGTGCACCCAATTTTTGTGCATAAGTTTTCAGAACCGGCGGTGTATCATGATCGGGATCGATGGTATGAGATATAATAGCGAAGCGTGGTTCATGCTGAAAATGCTTAGCCACCTCCAGCATGTTTTTTGACATGATCGGACAAATGGTCGGACAGCGGGTGAAAAAGAAATCGGCAAGGTATATTTTACCAGTTAAATCTTCGTTGCTGATCCAGTTACTATCTTGATCGACAAAGCGAAATTCAGGTATATGATGGTATAGGGTATCCATTTGTGTAATACCATCTTTTAAAGTGGAAATAATTTCTTGCTCTCCTAAAATAGGCAGTTCTCTATTTTGGTTAGATGATGTGCATCCTACCACACCCATGAACAGCGCAATAGATACACAGCCAAGAAGTGTATGTTTATATTTTGATAACATTTATCTTCGTGTTATGACTAATGATTTTGTATATGGCTAATCTGTGCAAGAGCTATTGCTCAAAATGAATACGATACAGCGTATCTATTCAAAATAATGAATAGCGTGTACTGGATAGCCTATATAGGTATCAATTAATGTGAAAAATGAAAAGACTCAAATGACAGATGATGTCACTTGTTTTTTTGCAACTAGATGGAAAAGAGGGGTGGGTGGAAGATTGTTTCTGCAAAAAGGAAAGTATAGCTCATATCTTGTGGATAGTGCTTGGTAATACGTCGTGAAATGCGATTATTTTTCGGAAATTCGAAGGTGTCAAGATGATGAATAGAAGCTAACTGTTCTAAGTTAACGGTTGCCTGTTTTGCTTCTTTTTCAGCCTGCTTCTTCAGTTTTTTCATGAGTACGCATTGCCCGTTGCAGTGTAGAAGCGGTTTATCAATGTTCTGACAGGATTTAAGGTATTCGATCCTGTTTAATTTGTAATCAACGAGCATACCTATTTTGCTAAACGTCTGGAATAAGAACGTCATCAAGAGTATGGATATGGTCAATTGTTTCAAATCTGTAAATTTTAAACAAATATACCGGCCTTTTACAGATTGTAATTATGTTTTTCGTGCACATTGTATTGTGTTTCGGGACATCGTTCGGTTGTGGTAACCGTTATTCTGTAAAACTATTTTGAAATCGACCGTAAGTGCGATGTGATTTGTTAAGTGTTCTGTGAAGTATGACATATTATCAAATACATTGTTTGGGGTTTGCACCGTGTTGGTGATCTTTGACTAAAGAATACTGGGATTGAATGAAAATCCTACTGTTGTGCAGATGTTCATTAAGTGACATTTGAGGTATTTATTGTCCTAGATCAGGTAGTATGCCTGCAAACTTTGCTTTGTTCGAATTGTTATCTCTGTCTATTGTCATCCATGTTTACTTAAAGGATTTTTAAAATGGAAAATAAACGGAATATACTCATGATATTGAGCTCCCATGATAGAATGGATGGGACAGATAGTAAAACTGGGGTATGGTTAGGTGAAATGACAGACCCTTATTATAAATTTGAAGAGGCCGGATATCAAGTTCTTTTGGCCAGTCCATTGGGAGGTGAACCACCTCTTGATCCGATGAGTAAGTTAACCGAACACTTGACTAGTGATAACCGTAAGTTTCTGGATGATGAAAATGCACAGCAAAGATTTAAGAATACCGTTGAATTGGAAAGCGTTCAATCTTCTGCCTTTGATGGTGTTTTTATTCCAGGGGGGCACGGTCCTTTATGGGATCTGGCTCGACATCCTGAGGTGTCACGTTTACTGGCGGACTTTATCAAAGAGCATAAACCGATCGGGGCTGTGTGTCATGGTCCTGCGGCTTTAGTCGCCCTTGCACAAACAGATCCTGATTTCTTGGTTGGTAGGCACGTGACTGCTTTTACTAATATGGAGGAAAATCTCGTAATGCGAAGTGATTATATCCCTTTTAAATTAGAATCCAGATTAAAAGAATTGGGAGCTTCATTCAGTTCGGCTCCGGTACCTTTTGTACCGCATGTGGTGCGCGATGGAAACTTGGTTACCGGGCAGAACCCACTATCCGCTGGTCCAACAGCGACGAAATTGATTGAAGTGCTTCAAGAGATAAGTCCTAAAGATATTTAATCATTAAGAAATGATAAGATTAGGGATGAAAGGGATGCTGTGTCAGTTAGAACGTTATTATCCTGTAGTTTTTTTTCAATGCAGTAATTGTGTCACGGGTAATACAGAAACTGCTTTTACTTAAACAATTACTTGAAGAAAAATATTCCGCAGCCGCTGAAGCCAAAGATATTTTTATTATCTAAATTTTGGGAGCTTTTATTTTTCCAATACTTAAAGTTCTAAAGGTTCAATCGAGGTGATTGAACCTTTTTTATGAAAATAATAGCGAACATTGTTTCATATATTTATTCGTTCCCCTAACTTTTTTTACATAAAGCTTCGTTAATTTTATTAAAATTATCAATGTTGTCCCCGCAGTTTTAATGAAAAATTCCGTCGTAAATCAATATAATAACTTTCATTCAAGCTTTTCTAGAGCGTTTTAATCGCATCTTATTGTTTTGGAAAGTGCTTATGCTCTTAATTGATATTTTAAAATAGTTAGCTTCTGAAAATTAGGTAAAGAAGTGCTACAGCAGGGAAGATGAATATGCCCAATATGACAGAACTGATGGGTTTTGCAAAATTCAATGTATATCCGTGTATACTCGAGCGTGTTTTAGGTACTAATAGACGAGGGTCTGAAGGGTTATAATAGAATACACCGAACTTATAATTTTTTAAATTATCCATTGTTTGTAATTAATGATTTATAATTATGCGTGATAAAGCCTTTAAGTACAGCCCTAAACCCGCTTTTGGTTTCATACTAAAGGTAATATATTTCAAGGTTAATTTCAAATTTTGCTGCATTTTAATTGATTATGGCCAATGTGGACAATTAGATTTTATTTCCTTGATGAAATATTAAGAAATCCATGTAGCGTTATGTTTAACGACGATCCATTTATCTTTAATTTTGTTAAGGATAAAATTTGATCCTCCTCCACAAAGAGGCCCGCAATTGTAATCTAGGGATACAAAGGCTTTTTTTCCATTATGTGATAAGATAGGTATGTGGAAATCATATCTTGAAAAATAATATTCTGGCATTTTTAATTTATTACCGTCCAATACTTTATATACAATAGCAATTTCCTTTGGTACAAAAACCGTATTTAAATTGTTTGTTTGATTAAAATATCCGATAGAATCTAGAGCAGTATTACCTATTACTGTAAGTAATTCATCAATTGTTACACCATTTGGCGATGGTGGTAATTCATCATTAAGTGTATCAATTGAAATTTTGATAAATTGATTATTGATAAATGCTTGGGGTTTATTAGTTTTCATTAATTCATGGTATGAAGAATCATAGGTCAGTATAGCAAGTAATATCTCTTCATAATCTTTTTCTAAAGAGATATGGTTAAATGAGTTTTTTTTTATGTTTTCATTTATAACGGTTTGCTTCTCAATTTTATTTTGGCAAGCGAATAGAACGAATAAAAACGGCAGAAGGTATACTTTCATAAAAATTCTTTTAAAGGGAGATGATAAAATTAAAGAATTTTCATAATATAAATATGGGTCATTGATTAGATTGTTCGATTGTGAACAGGTAGTGTCCGATTATGGTTAACCTGTTGTTCTTGCTATTTATTAATAACCTGTTAATGAGTAAAATATGTTTTTGGTAGAATAGTTGGCATTGAGATTCATGAAAAATATAAATTAAAAATGATTATTCAATTTATTGACTCTACTCTTGGAAAAATCGCTAATCATGCATTGATTATTTTATTCAGTTTATTGTTCATGCTAGCACATGATCAGCAGGAGAAAACGATAGCGAGCACAAAACTTGATGAAGGAGTTGAAATACTTAATTTTTTCTTGAGGGGCACTTATGGATCTGATCCCAGTTCTGAAGCTTCTCGAAATATTGATCGAATTGTTAAGGATGATGCATCTTATGAGAATCAAGACCTGATAAGCTTTTTTTCGCAAATAAGGGAGGGAAATAGCATTGACTATAATGCTGTGATGAGCCTAAAAATATATTATGATTATGATTTAAATTTAAAAATAGTTTATAACGATGGATCGTCTGAAGCACAATGGAATAATTATAACGCGATCAAGTATTTAAAGTTATTGCAGTATTTCATGGTAGGTGCGTTTTACTGAAAGTGATATAGTTGTGGCGTTATTGTGATATATTGAAGATGTTACGATCAACGATGCGTTACTTTTTGTAGATATTGTTGAATTCAAGTTAGTAATAATTGATCATCTATCGATTTTGTTTTTTGTATCTTACAAGTTATAAAAATAAACTTTTTATGTTGTTAACGTGCAGGAGCAGGTTGGTACGGGACAGTTATTGTATCAATAATGGTTATATTTGGTCTGTTTGCATACTATTTGGAACCCGTTTTATCTACGTCTAATTATAATTTGCTAGCATAATCTTTTTGAGGTTGATGTCTTGGAATGCGCGTTCCTACAGCTAATCTGAAAAATTGATAAATCTAAGCCAATGATGCATACAAGTCATACGCATATTGAAAAGATGAATAACAATAAATCAAGAATGAAAAATATACTATTGCTGGTGGGCTTATGTGCTTCCTGCAATCTTTATGGTCAGAAAAAGGGAGCTGACTTTGAACCTATCGCACTTCAATGCGAGCATCTGGTCAATCCATTGGCTATTGATGTGGAGCAACCCAGATTTACCTGGATGCTGAAAGACGATCGGCAGGGGGCTAAGCAAGTGGCCTATCAAGTTATAGTGGGAACTGACTCATTGTCAATCGTCAATAATAAAGGAAATATCTGGGATACTGGCAAACTGATGAAAGACAATATTCTTGTCCGTTATGCGGGTAAAGATCTTCATGCACTGACACGATATTTCTGGAAAGTTACAGTATGGGATAAAGATGGAAGACCAAGTAGTTCGGACGTTGCTTCTTTTGAAACGGGCATGATGTCAAGGTTCAACTGGAAAGGTGCATGGATTAGTGATCATGCCAACGAAAATGATAAACCCGCACCATATTTTCGTAAAAAGTTTACAACGAAGAAAACGGTTAAGTATGCTCGGGCTTACATTGCGGCAGCAGGTCTTTATGAGCTTTCCTTAAATGGAGCTAAAGTTGGGAAAAACGTCCTCGATCCTATGTATACGCGCTTTGATAAAAGGCTGTTGTATGTTGTCCATGATGTGACTGCGCAGATTAAAAGTGGAAATAATGCAATCGGAGTGGTACTTGGAAATGGTTGGTACAACCATCAGTCACTTGCTGTATGGGATTTCAACAATGCGCCGTGGCGCAACCGTCCTACATTTTGCATGGATTTACGTATTGTATATACCGATGGGACGGAAGAGACAATCTCATCAGAGCGCGATTGGAAAACTTCTTCAGGACCGATTATATTCAATAGCATCTACACCGGTGAACATTATGATGCGAGATTGGAGCAGAAAGGATGGGATGAAGCGGATTTTGATGATTCAAAATGGAAAGGTGTGCGGTATCGCAGTGCACCTGCTGATTTGATTGTGGCGCAACAGACGGTTCCAATTCGTATGGTAAATACTTTTACCCCAAAAAGCGTTAAAAGAATAGATGATAAAACCTACGTTTTTGACCTGGGGCAGAATATGTCAGGCATCACTAAAGTGAAAGCCAGTGGGACAGCAGGAACGGTATTAAAGATTAAACACGGGGAACGATTACATCAAGATGGGCGCCTGGATCAGTCTAATATTGATGTTTATTTTCGAGGTGACAAAGAGACTGATCCTTTTCAAACGGATATTTTAATACTGAGTGGCAAAAAGCAGGATGAGTTCATGCCAAAGTTTAACTATAAGGGGTTCCGTTACGTAGAGGTGTCCAGTAGTGAACCATTGGACTTAAAAGATCTGCATATTACATCGTATTTTGTCCATAGTGATGTGGCTGCAAAGGGTGAGGTTAAGACGTCGTCAAAGTTGGTCAATGATCTTTGGAAGGTTACTAATAATGCGTATTTATCCAATCTGATGGGGTATCCTACGGATTGTCCGCAAAGGGAAAAGAATGGCTGGACAGGTGATGGCCATCTGGCAATCGAAACAGCATTTTATAATTTTGATGGAATTACTGTCTATGAAAAATGGATTGCCGATCACCGTGACGAACAACAGCCCAATGGTGTTTTACCAGATATTATTCCAACAGGTGGCTGGGGATATGGTGATGCAAACGGGCTGGACTGGACCAGTACAATCGCAATTATTCCATGGCAGGTATATATGTTTTATGGCGATAACAGGCTTTTGGAAGATTCCTACCAGAATATTAAGAATTATGTCGATTATGTGGACCGTATCAGTCCGGAAGCATTGACTACTTTTGGGCGTGGAGACTGGGTACCTGTTAAGTCTACTTCAAATTTAGAATTGACATCGTCCATCTATTTCTATGTGGATGCGACAATTCTAAGTGCTGCCGCGAAAATGTTTGGAAAACAGGATGACTATGAGAAATATGATCGCTTAAGTAAGAAAATCAAAAAGGCGATCAATGAAAAGTTTCTGAATGTTTCTACAGGAATTTATGGAAGTGGAACGCAGACTGAATTGAGCATGGCCCTGCACTGGGATGTTGTTCCTGAAGATGTGAAAACAAAGGTCGCTTTTAATCTGAATAAAAAAGTTGAGGAATCCGGTTTTCATCTAGATGTTGGTGTATTAGGAGCAAAGGCATTGTTGAATGCGCTCAAAAACAATGGTTATGAGGAGTCCGCTTATAAAGTAGCTGTTCAAGATTCTTATCCATCTTGGGGATGGTGGGTCGTTAACGGAGCTACTACGTTACTGGAGAATTGGGATCTTGATGCTAAGCGAGATATATCGGATAACCATATGATGTTTGGGGAAATAGGGGGCTGGTTTTTTAAATCTTTGGGTGGGATTTTACCAGATCCTGAACAGCCTGGATTTAAACATATTCTGCTGAAGCCCATATTTCCGAAAACATTGGATCATTCTGAGATTACACATGCTTCGCCGTATGGTGATATTGTATCTAAATGGAAAAAGAATAAGAATATTGTTACTTATGATTTAACAGTTCCGGCCAATGCAACAGCGACCTTTTTTCCTCCAAGTAATGCTAAAGAAAGGCAATCTATGGCGCTTGAGGCAGGTAAACACCGCATAAAAGTACAGTTATTATAGACAAAGATGCACCAGATGTTACTTTTTTGCTTTTAATCTATATCCGGATACTTGTACTGTTACTAGCAATTAAGACCGTCTTGATTATTCCAAATGTTATTGAAGTTATGAGCACAGTATGGCGCAGTTGTTGTCGAAAGGTATGTGATTACTTATCGTTTTGGAAGTTCTAAACTGTTCTGTCATTCAGAATAAATACGCTTATCTATGATTGGGTAAGCGTATTTATTATAGTAGTTTTTTAAATTTGCGGAGCTATTTAAAAAATGTGTAGTTAACAGGTTTGAAAATGAATACTTCATTGCCCACATTTCCGCTTGAATAGCCATGAAGTGTAGGAGTCATCTTCATTTCAAAAGATTGCTTTCTTTAATGATTCTTCTGATTTCCTGTTCAAAATGATAAGCAATATCAAAATTTTCATTCCCTACATTTTCCATTATGATAACACTGGTTTTTGTTTTTGGATAGTATAAATTAACCGCCGTAAAACCTTCTGATGGGTGAAATCCTGTATGGCCAATTTCAGCAATACTGTCTTTATCATTTATTCGCAAACCATAGCCGTAACCAATAGGATTTTTACTGAAAAGCTGATGTGTGTTGGTTATAACATAACTTGTCATCACTTTGTAGGTGGTAGGTTTTAGAACTTTTCCCTGATGTAAACATGCGTTCCATTTTGCAAGATCGGGTGCAGTAACAATTAAGTGACTGCCAAAAGTATGGCTAGCATCAAAACTTAATTGTTCGTTGCGTCTAAAAGTTCTGTCTTGTAGCACGGTATGTCCTTTTGTTAGTAATTGGTTATTGATTTCATTTGGATAATAGCTATCGTTCATGTGACAATTTTTAAATAGTGCTGTCACTAAAGCTTCAAAACTTTTCCCACTTTGCTTTTCAAGAACAAGTCCCCCAACATAATAACCCACATTAGAATAATTGAATGAAGATCCTGGTTTAAATTTCAATGGTTTGTCTATATCTTCGCTGTATAATCCTGAAGTGTTGTTGAGCAGTTGATGGACGGTGACGGTATCCGCCCAAGTATATTTCAAATCAGGCAAATATTTACGAATAGGTTTTTTCAAATCAATTTTCCCCTTTTCTACTTGCTGTAAAATAAGTGCTGCGGTAAATTGTTTGGCTATGGACATGGTAGAAAACTTGTCGTCCATTTTTAAGGGGATCTCTTTGCTGAAATCAGCTCGTCCATATGCTTTTGCATATTTTGTTATTCCATTTTGTTCAATGTAAACTACTCCATTAAAATCTCGTGGACTTTTAGTTAGCAGTAAACTATCAATTTTTGTTGAATAGTTATCTTTTAATTGTGCTGATGAATGGCAACTTGTCAATAGAACTGTTGTTGCAAGAAATATTAGTTTTAAAATTGGCTTCATTTAGCTTCGGGATATAAATATCAAAGTCTAGTTTTTAATGTCGGTCGATAATAGGTACTGAACGCGAATCAGTTCTAAAAAAATGGTTCTAGTATGCTCTTGATGTTATGATTAATAGTTGCGCTCTTTGTTTTGCTTGTGATCATCAATGGTGTAATTGTCTAATAATTACCTTTTAAGATCTTGTTGATCAATGCCATTGACAGTCTTGCCAGTCTGTTAACATATGAAAGAGTAAACCAACCGCAATAATTCGAGTTTTCGGAAAAAAGAGTAAGATAAAGTATACTGCAATTGCATAATAGGAGTGAAGTGGATGAAAGCCTATACTGCAACGATCTGGTGCGAATATTGGAGTCGCTAACAAATGATCGAGATCAACCAGCATTGTAGCAATCATGATTAACCAGGCACGTTTCCATTGTTTTCTAAAAAACACATAAGAAAGTAATCCTGGAGCTAAAAAATGTAAGGTATAATGAATGAATGTCTGTAGGTAATGTAATGTCTCAATATTCATTTAATAAACAAAATAAAGTGATAGATGTAGTTTTTCGGCCTCTCTAATTTCTGCAAATATAAGGATCAAAAAGTGAAATATTGAAGGAAATCACATCCTGATTAACGGTCTTTTTTACTGGAAGAAAGACTGCCAAAGATGACGTTTGATCCTTCATCTTGTTGGATTTTTATTGAAGTGATCAGTGGAATTGTCGTCCTCATTAATCGTTTCTTGTATAAATTTTGGAAAGTATCGCTATTTGGCGCAATTGCAATTCAGGTTGATGTCCATATTTTCACCTATAAATTCCCTGTATTCACCGAGTTTTTCCTGAGCTTAGTCTAAATGTCATCGTGTTCGATTGATTTACAAACTATTTTTGAATCAATAAAAGAACGACTAACCATCAATATAAAATAAAGACATTATGAAAACTTTAGCAAACACATTCGTAGCAGTAGCCTTGATCGTAGTATCGACTTTCACTATGGCAACCGCAAAACCAAAAGTACCGAATAAAAAAACAGTTGTCAATCTATCGACAGCAGCGCTAGCTATCGACCATTACGTAGCGATTATGACTGCGGGTGAATCAGCAGGTCTGGAAAAACTTTTTACTTCAGATTTCACCCAAAAGATAAACGCAAAAGAAGGGCGGACCAATAGTCGTTCAGAGGTCGTCTCATTCTTAAAAAAACAAAAAGGAGATCAACTGAACTGTAAAACGAGTACCATAATCGTAGAGAATTCCGCTGATTATAAAGTAGCGAGAATAACAATGCAATTTGAAGGATTTGTTAAGACTGATCTTGTAACTTTGGTCAATGACGGCGGTAACTGGAAAGTCTCCCAATCGATTACTACATATCAGTAATTCATTTGCAAATCATAAAGGAATTCAGTGTTCAATTTTTACTTTTAACCAAGATAAATATGATGATTATAAAACCGCTCTCCCTTACAATTATTCTCGGAATGTTGGTAGGAACTGCTTCTGCACAGACCCACATGACGATTCAGGAAGGTATTTCCAAGGTCGAAGCTGGATTAATCCCACCAGTCCGTTTTGAGGGCGAAGCTTCTTGGGATATCGTTTCCCGGATGCAGTTTTATAACGTTCCAGGGGTGAGTATAGCTGTTATCAAAGACTCAAAAGTTATCTGGAGTAAAACGTATGGCTATGCAGATCTTGATTCTAAAACGCCAGTAACTTCAAAAACACTTTTCCAGGTAGCTTCGATGAGTAAGCCTGTAAGCGCTTATGCGGCTTTGAAAGCCGTGGAAGAGGGAAAGTTAGACCCTGATAGTAATGTTAATGTATATCTGAATTCATGGAAAGTTTCTGAAAATGAATGGACTAAATCGAAAAAAGTTACACTAAAAAATATTGTGAGCCATACTGCTGGTTTTACAGTAAGTGGATTTCCTGGTTATAAGGTAAGTGATCCTCTTCCTACTGCTGTTCAAGTGTTGAATGGCGTAAAACCTTCCAATACCCCTGCAGTTTTTGTTGATAAGCTTCCAGGGGCTAATTTTCGATATTCAGGTGGTGGATATACGGTGATGCAACAGATGCTTTCGGACCTCGAGGGGAAAGATTTTACGACTATTATGCGTGAAAAAGTGCTTCTCCCTCTTGCTATGCACAACAGCAGTTTTGCACAGCCACTTCCAGCAGCACAAGCACAGTTCACAGCTACAGCCTATGGTGTCGATGGACGTAAAGTGGAGGGACGATACCATATTTATCCGGAGCAGGCTGCTGCGGGTCTGTGGTCTACGGCCGAAGATTATGCTAAGTTTGTCATCGATATTCAAAATACACTTAGTGGCAAAAGCAGTAGGGTAATTTCCAAAAAAACGGCAGAAGAATTTACGAGTCCGTTTATTGAACCTTTTATAGGTTTGGGCATTTTTCTAGAAAATTACAACGGAGAGGTTTATGTGACCCATGGTGGTTGGAATGAGGGGTTTAGTAGTAGCTTTATTGGAAGTAAAACAAGCGGTGACGGAGTTGTGATTCTTACAAACACCAACAAACCCCTGTTTATCAATGAGCTCGTGAGATCCGTTGCATTAGTCTACCATTGGCCCAACTATATTGCACCAACTAATCAAATTCTGCCGTTAAGTCAGCATGATTTAAATGCTCATTTAGGGAGCTACAAGTTTGAAAAATATGGTTTTATCAAAGTCTATAAAGAAAATGGTAAACTGATGACAGTTCGCAATGTGGATGCTCCGGTGGAACTTATCAAAGTTGGGGAAAATACATTCGCTATGCGAGACTGGAATTTCAAGGTGAGTTTTGATATGGATTCAAGTTCTGGTAAAAAAGAACTTGTACAGACTTTAGCTGATAAAACTGTTCGATCTAAAAGTCCTCAGATCGGCAGCGATGAAATTATACCCTTAGCATTAATTTTAGAAGGTCATTTTGAAAAAGGTGTAAAGGCATATCAAAAGGCAAAACAAGAGGATAGCCAACATGAGCAGCTTTCAGAAGGCTTTCTGAATGGTACAGGATATGAACTGCTCCATCAGAAAAAAAATGCTCAGGCTATTGCTGTTTTTAGCATCAACACGATCTTATATCCAGAGAGTGAAAATGTCTACGATAGCTTAGCTGAGGCTTATCTCAAAGACGGACAGAAAGGAAAAGCAAAGCAGAACTACCGAAAAGTACTTGAAATCAATACTAAAAATGAAAAAGCCCGTAAAATCTTAGAAACGTTATAATCTTGAATGACATAGTCAGGAAATTAAATTTAAGACTATGGCATTTAAACCTGTTTTTATGATTATGGTCTTAACGTGTAAGTAACTATATTTTCTATGTTTACGTGTTTGTTGTTATAAGTCTGGTTTTCAAATACAAAATTTAGCTTTTTCAATATTGCTACAGAATTGCTATTATCTGATGAAGGAAATGCCGTAATTACTGCTGCCTTCAAATTATTGAAAGTGAATCTAATAACGGCCTGTAAAGCCTCTTTCATATAGCCCTTTCCCTGAAATTCTGGTAACATTTCATAACCAATCTCGACCATATCAGATTCATGATCAAAGTTCCAGCAACAGACCGAACCGATTAAAGTATCATTGTTACTTAAGGTGATCACCCAGTACAGACACTCTTTCTTTTTTACCATTCCATTGATTCTTTCAATGTAATTGACTGCCTGTTTTAAAGTCGTCGCATTGTCCCGGCCAACAAAATTGTTTGTAACTGGATCGGAATGTAGTTTATGAATGAAGTTATAATTCTTCCTGAGTATTTTTTTTAATGTTAACCGTTCTGTATGCAGCGTTGGAAAATCTGTAAAATTTAAGTTCAGCATATGTTCTGTTGAAATGATTGAAAAGGGTTTTTTAGAATTTCTTATTTAATACATGTATTGGAAAACTTATTTTGTTATGATAAAATCAAACGTTATTATTTTTTGTGCTACTTATGAAATACCAAGAGCTTTCATTTTTATTAAAAATTCTTCTTGAGAAATCTCTCCAGAACCAAATCTGTGTTGCAAGAGCAGCTTATTTTCATTTTCAGTCATAGGTCTTTTATATAGATCTTCTAATCGTGCTTTTTCATTTAATAATGGTGTAGTTATGTGCTTTAATTTGGCAAAAGCCTCATAATATCGAACCCCTAATATTCTTTGAGATTTTGCATCGAAATGAAGCTGATCTTCATTTGCAGTCAAATTTTTGGCTGTTACATAATAACAATGTGCGTGTGATTGTGCATACTTTAACAATTCTTCATTGACTTTGGGGTAGCTTGTAAAATATTGGCCATAAAGCCCGTTTGTTAAGAAGTTTCCAATCTCACCAATAATCAAAGGCAGATGCGGAGCGTCCAATTGTGAGCGTAATTCAGTTATTATTTTTTCAAATTTATCACTATAATGTGCCGCAGTGTGGGCAAAACTATCGTTCTCGCCCTGATGCCATAGTATGCCTGCTAATTGGCTGCTGCGCATCGCTAACTTGGCCTGCGCAATTGCATGATCAAAAAGTGCACCTCCAATAGACCAGTCATCTAGGCTTGTGCCGCCATCTGCACAGGGGATGAGTCCAATTTCAAGTTCTATGTTGTGCGCTTGCCATGAGGCTGCGAATGAAGAACTAAGGCCAACCCCTGCGGTAGAGCGGTCATTATGGATAGGTTCAAACATGATCTGCCACCTGCCATTCCGTAAAACTTTAATATTTTCATTTAATATCTGAGGTACATCATTTAAGTAACCTCGGCCTGCCATATTTGATTGGCCAATGAGTAAAAAAGACTGTATCATTTGACTGTATTCAATTATTCCTTATTATAATATCAAACCTATAGGAAAAATACGATATAAATGTAATAGCGATGAATTTTTTAATCGCTAAAGATGTTAAAGTCATTGCAAGGAACTGAACTGATGCATGTATTGGAAAAGGTTTTGAAAGTAAAATAAAAGGTGCGGAATATATTATCCCGCACCTCGTTAATTGTTTACATCGTATTAAGAGTTCTCACTTATTAATACCTGACTTGCAATGCGATCTCACCTAAATCAGCTAAGTCGGCCTGAGTTGTAAATACAACGCGACCTTTTTTAGACAGTACTTCCCAAGCGATATTGCTAACAATATCATCTATGGCATCTTCTTGGTTCGCATCGTCAACGAGATCAAATGTTCTTTCGTCTGTCATGACTACAGGCTGGGAAAAATCATTATTAATAATTAGAAGTTCCCCGCGACCATCCAGGGAAGCTTGATAGATTTCTTGCAAATCCGTCAGTACTTTACCTGTTCCTACGGCTTCTTTCATCTGACTGATGGCGTCGGTACGTTGCTGCTTTTGTAATGTTTCAATAATCTCCCAAGATTGCTTTACAATTTCATGAGGAGCAACGTGATTATAATTTATTGGAGCATGTCCAATATAGGCCGCTGGTATATCAGCTACTTCTTGTAATTTGACATAATTATCTTCTGTACTGATGACCACACAAGCCAATCCGGTATCGTGATGCAGTTTTACGAATGCCTTATCGACGGTATTTAAATATTCACGCACCATATTATCTACTTTCCGGGCATTACTGGCTTGATCTGCGTTGGCCACCTGAAGCGTATTCTCCGGAAAGGGAAAGTCATCATTCTTTATTTCAGTAACTATGCTATCATTTACGGCTTCATAAATTTGTACACCACTTTGTGATAGTAACATGAGCAAATAGTTTGTACTTCTATTATAGGATTTGATAAGTGAGCGAACAGCGAATCTTTCGGAGATATGTACGCCTTCACGACTTGTTTCCCATGCTGATTTTATTATTTCTTCGGTATCATTAGAGAGAAAAATATGGAGACTGTCCAGATTATAATTGAGATCGATCTGCGTAGTTATCGTTTGTATTTTTTCCAATAGGGGGGCTATTGTTTTTTTATCAAACGTTGTTGTTAATCTATCTTCGGCTTCTTTAAGTAAATTCTTCAAGGAAACTGCATCTGTGAGGTTATCCGGGTGAGTACGATGCGTATTCAGCGAGATGGTTACGCAAGGATTACTTTTTACATTGGCGATTTTCTGTAATTGTTCTTTTAATATCATAACTTTTACATTTTATTTATCAGAAATTTAATTTGAAACTGATTATTGTTGAGTGTTTTGTTAAGATAGTTAAAAAATGTTTAATATCAAAGAAATCAGGGTACAATAATCACATTTCAAAGCTTGAAATTCTATTATCAAACTATCTGAAAATAGCATTTTTATGTGTTCCAGGCCAATTACATCATGGACTATAGAGCTTCATACAGCCATGCATGCAGGATATGGATTCTGTGTGGTTGGTCTTATTGATGTAGCAACTGATAAAGCATTGGTTTTTGAGGGTGCAGGAAATATGGGGAATACAATTGATATATTTCAATTTGCTATTTTTTTTGTTTTATTGGAATAAAATATGGTTCTTTATGTATTAAATGTCTTTAAGACAAATAAACTAGAATGATGCACACCCTTTGTATTATCGCTCGATCAACCAAATTAACCAACAAATTTTAAACAATTATGACTAACACATCAAGAAGAAAATTTATTAAGAACTCGACAGCTGTCGTTACAATAGCTGGTCTAACTTCTATGTTTCCTAAGCTATATGCTTCAGTGGGTGCAACGCAAAAAATTCGTGTTGGTGCCATTGGTATTAACGGTATGGGATGGTCCGATTTGAATGCGATCCTCAAACATCCAGATGTTGTCTGTACAGCACTTTGTGATGTGGACAACAATGTTTTACAGAAGCGGATAAAAGAGCTTGAAGGAAGAGGTATTTCGGTAAAAGGTTTTAACAACTACCGTGATTTATTAAAAAGTAAAGATGTGGATGTCGTGGTTATCGGTACGCCTGATCATTGGCATTGTTTACAGATGATAGAAGCTTGCCAGGCGGGGAAAGATGTTTATGTTGAGAAACCATTGGGTAATTCGATCGCTGAATGCAGGGCGATGATGGATGCAGTAAAGAAAAGTAAATCCATTGTTCAGGTAGGGCAGTGGCAACGCAGTCAACAACATTTTCGAGATGCAGTGGCATTTGTGCATTCCGGAAAGCTGGGTAAGATCCGCCTGGTAAAAGCTTGGGCATACCAAGGTTGGATGAAAAGTATTCCTGTTAAACCTGATGGGCCGGTTCCAGCAGGTGTGAATTATGACTTGTGGTTGGGTCCTGCAAAGAAACATCCTTTTAATCCGAATAGATTTCATTTTGATTTTAGGTGGTATTGGGATTATGCTGGTGGCTTAATGACAGATTGGGGTGTTCATATGCTTGATTATGCACTGCTAGGAATGAAGGCGACTAAACCGATTTCAATTATGGCATCTGGAGGGAAGTTTGCTTATCCTCAAGATGCAGCCGAAACTCCAGATACGTTAACCACGGTATATGAGTTTGAGGGTTTTAATGTGCAATGGGAGCATGCTACAGGTATTGACGGTGGTCCTTATGGAAAGGATCATGGCGTAGCTTTTATTGGAAACAATGGTACTTTAGTGCTTAACCGAAGCGGTTGGGAGGTCATTCCTGAAAAGGGTCGCATGGATGGCATTGCTTTTCAGCGTTCAGTTGATGACGGTTTGAATCTGCATGCGGTTAATTTTATTGAAGCAGTGAAAAGCAGAGATTCATCGACTTTGAACTGTCCTGTGGAGGATGGGGCTGCAATCGCGATGTTTTCGCAAATGGGAAACATTGCCTATCGTACGGGAAAGAAGATTTATTGGAACCAAGAAACCTGGTCTTTTGGTACTGAAGATGCAGATAAATTAATATCGGCATCTTACCATAATGGTTATAAGCTACCTACAATTTAAAATATTATGATCAGTTTATTTTTGTAATGCCAGCATACAGTGCTGATAACAGTAAGATGTTGTATGCATTTGAATCTATTAAATGGGGCGCATTGAACATGAAATTAGGGAACAGGTACTTCCGGCTTTAACTAACCCATATTTTTCGATGTGGTAAATAGATTAGAATGTTTATAAAAAAGTTTTCTAATTATCCTACTAGTGTGTTTATGTTAAACTTTTGTGATATAAATTTAACTATACATTTTATTGATTGTCAATTTGTTATCATGTTTAAAAGGTGTTGATTAGGTCTTTAGAATATTAATTTTATATCTATATATTTGTGTCAAAATTGTTGGAAATATGAAAAAAAAGGTTGTGCTTATTCAGGATGATGAAGATATCCTTGAAATCATGGATGAAGTTTTGACGGATGAAGGCTTTGATGTTACTTCATCATTAACAACCGAACCCATTGAAAATATCGACAAGATCGAACCCGATGTTGTGGTAGTAGATGAGCATATTCGGGGAGGGAAGAAAGGTACGAAAGTGATAGAAGAGTTGAAAAGTGATCCAGAAACAGAGGATTTATCGGCCGTGCTTACTTCGACATCATATGATTTGCCTCAAACAGCAAAAGATTGTAAAGCTGATGACTATATCGAAAAACCGTTTGATTTGGATCACATGGTTGATGTTGTCAAAAATAATTCTTAACGGCGGAAAATTTAAAGTCTGTTCCTGACATCATTTTATATATAGCTGGTTTGAGCGTTTTTTATTGTAAACATATTAATCTGTTGAAATTTAAATAAGTTCAAATGGCTTATGATAGAAGAAGGAGATACAAATAGTATCTCCTTCTTCTATTTCAGGGGTATACTTCAAACTGAAAGGTTTTTATCATTTTTCCATCAAAAAAACTTTCTTTATTCTTATTTCTTTAATCGTGTCTTGTTACTAAGCTTGTGGACGTTAGGTAAAATTGTACTGCTAATAAATGGACAAGGGATGCGATTTTAAAATCTATATAAACCTTTTACGTTTATTTAATACTATAAGTTCATCGAATTTAGTAAATCATTTTACGATCTGAAAGTACAATACAATAAGGGAAAAAAGGGAATTTCCTATCTGACCAAGTTGTGCTCTTAATGATTGTATTGCTCTTTGGTGTAGCTTATAAGTACCTTTTATTGAAATTTCCAAAATTTCGGCAATTTCTTCAAATGAAAGCTGTTTCACATATTTTAGGTACAGCATTTCCTTTTGTTTTGAGGTAAGATGACGGAAAGCGTCTTTCAACTGTTTATGAATTTCCAATCGTTCTTCTTCACGAATAATGGTAGATTCTATAGGTAAATCCAATTGAAATGAATAATGCTCTTCGTCAATAGGCTCATGTAGGTACTGTTTGGAGTCGCGCTGACTATTTAGGAGAAGGTTACGCAAGGCCCGGTGCAGATAACTGCGTGGTTGCTTAATATCCTGAAGTGACTTTCTGTTTTCCCATAATTTAAAAAACAGGTTCTGGATGATATCTTTAATAACCTCATGATTGTCTGTAAAGCGTAAACCATACAGAAATAAACTGTTGAAATAATTCTCATAGATCACTTTAAATGATGTACGGTTTCCCGCACAGAAATTATTCCACTCATGATTATCGTGTTCTAGTAGTTTCATTAAAAATAGATGCTTAAGCTTCTTTTATCAGCCAACCAAATATAAGAATTTATATGATTTCGATCTGTTATCTGATGCGCTGAATTATTTTTGCTTGATAATCAGTGTGATATGTTTTTTTTAATGATTGGGTGGGGTAAAGTTTGAGATCTTGTGTCTTTTAATAGTACGATGTACAAATATTGAGAAGAACCTAAATGACTTAAATGAAACTACCTGAAGAAGATGAGCTTTTGCATGATTTGTATGAAAATCAGGAATTCTGTAAACTATTAGCACGTTCCGAATTTGTCGAACAAGATGAATGGGATCAATGGTTTGCCGAACGGCTAGCGTATAGACCTGTTTCTTACTTAGCTAGAACTTTGTATGAGCTGCAGTATTTTGAGCAATCCGTGTTTAATGGCGATGCGTATGCATCAGAGGTTTGGTCGGCCGTTGATGACTTTGTTGAATATTCGGATTCACCCGTATCTCGAACTTTATTCTTGAAGCGGATAGTTAGCAGTTGGATTCCATATGCAGCGATGATCTTCGCTATATTATCGCTTTCGCTATGGTTCAATATGCCTTTGGATTATAAATCTGTTGATACTATTGCAATCGTTTCTGCAATTGACCAACGTTCTGTATCACTTCCGGATGGCAGTCGGGTCATCTTAAATAAGGGTAGTCAAATTAAATATCGCGAAGATGAACAGGGTAGACATCTTGAGCTTGAGGGAGAAGCTTATCTACATGTTACAAAAAAATTAAAAGATAAAGTTCGGGTACCGTTTACAGTTAAAGGAGATGGATTTGAGGTGAAAGTTCTTGGAACGCGTTTCAACATGATCAATAATAAACATGTCAAGTTAATTGCTCTGGATGAAGGTCGTGTATCAGTTAATCAGTTTGATAAAAAGGTCATCATGGCACCTGGACAAGTGGTCAAAAGTGAAGGAAATGAATTGAAATTGGTGCCGATTAAAGCGGTTCTCATGAATGCTTGGCATACGGGCGTGTTGCAATTGAATAATACGAGCCTGCATGAAATTGTAACCTGGTTAGAAATCACACAAGGCGTAGATATTGTAAATAATCTACCAAAGGAAATACAGGGCTTAACGATGAGCGGCGAGATTGATGTTCGGGACCAGGAAAATCTTTACCGCTCTATAAGCAGTATTTATAACATTGAAATTGTTAAGGAAAATGACCAAATAATCTTTAAAAAAAATAATCAATAAAACCATAAATCTCAAAATCAAATTATGAACCGCAACTGGACCAAACAATTCGTCTTGATGTGGCCTGGCCTTCTTGTGCTTAGTCCGCATACAGCCCGTGCTGCAGGCATGTTTAGTGAAACGAATATAATCGTCATCAGTGAACAGCTTAATAATAGCGGCAAAGTCAGTACGATGAAGTTAGATGAGCTTTTATCTCTGATTTCAAAACGGGAAAAAATCTATTTTGTATATGCTGATCAGGTGCTTAAAAATCAATCAATAGAAAATTTTGACAGTGCTTCGATAAGATTGAAAGATCTTCATATTTTATTAGCTCGCATAAATCTGAAAGCTGAAAAAATTTCTAGCAATCAGTATATAATAGCGTTAAAAGCAACATCAAAACGGCATATTGTCAATAAAGAGGTTGAGTTGCTTAAAACGACACAAGAGAAGAAGGTAAAGGGCGTGGTGAAAGATGGTCAAGGAGGCACACTTGCTGGTGTAACGATTAAGAAAATGGATAGTGAAGTTGCGACGCATTCGGATGAATCGGGGACATTCGAAATTAATGCTGTTGAAGGGGACAAATTACAGATTAGTTTCATCGGTTATGAAACACAGGTGGTGACGATTCCTCAGAGTGGAAATCTGACGATTACATTACAGAGTGTTGTTAATAACCTGGACGAAGTTGTTGTTGTGGGATATGGTACACAGAAGAAATCGGATCTTACTGGATCGGTTGGTGTGGTAAATGTTGGAAAAGCATTAAAATCTAAACCCGTCACGAATGTACAGGAGTTGTTGGCTGGAACTGTCCCGGGGCTCAATATAAGTAAAGGAAGTGGAGCAGTCGGTAGTGGTGCTACCATTAATATTCGGGGGACATCCACTATTGGAGGAAGTTCTGGCGCATTGATTTTGATTGATGGTGTGCCAGGAAATATCAATACGCTCAATCCTAATGATATCGAAAGTGTTTCTGTATTGAAAGACGCCGCTTCGGCATCGATATATGGCTCTCGTGCCGCGAATGGGGTGATCCTGATTACGACCAAAAGTGGTCAGGAGTTGGATAAATTAAGAATAGAACTGAATAGTTCAGTAGGTATACAATCGCCACAATTTCAGATTGATTTTGTAGGCTCGGAAGATTTTATGAGGCTGTGGGATCAAGCTTTGGCTAATGATGGTAAGACACCTCTTTATGGCCAGAAAGGATTGGAAGATCTTAAAAATGGAAAATATGCAGATGTAAAATGGTACGAAGAGATTTATAAACGTAATACTTTGATCACCAATAACTATCTGGCTTTTTCCGGGAATACAGAAAAAATGAAATATAGATTTTCGGCATCGCACGATTATCAAAATGGGACGCTACCGAATAATAATTACAACCGTGTGATCCTTAAGCCCGATATGACATTTAAACTTTCGGATAAATTAACTGCGCGAGCTAATATTCAATATACAGAAACTTATATCAATACACCCCAGGGAGGGGTTGAATCCTGGCAGAGTCAAGCTACGCGTATAGCACCGATTAATTTTATCAAAAATTCATTTGGTCAGTATGGAACAGGTTCTGCTATTGCGAATAATCCAATTGCGGGTGTACAGGAAGCTGGTTATAATAAACAAAAGTATAAGGAGCTGATGGGCATTTTTGAAGTGGTATTTAGACCGATTCAAGATCTCGAATTTAAAGGGAATTTTTCACGTTATACCTATGATAATTGGAGTAAAGATCGGGTCTTGACTTATAATCTTTACAATGATAAGGGGGAGGTCGCTTCTGTGCAGAATAGAACAACAGGCTTGACGGAAGGAGTGAGTAATAACTACCGAAATATGCTCCAATTTACAGTAGATTATAACAAGAAAGTTGGTGATCATTCCATCAAATTGTTAGGTGGATTCTCACAGGAATATTTTAATACATCAGAATTTTCCGCATTTAGAGAGAATCTCCCTTTTGGAGAAGTCGATGTGCTTAACAGTGGTAGTCAAATAAATATGAGATCTGCTGGACAGGCTAAAGATGTAGCCATTCAATCGTTATTTGGACGTTTAAATTATGATTATAAAGGTCGCTATCTTTTGCAGGCAAATATAAGAGGTGATGGTTCATCACGATTTGCAAAAGGTTATCGTTGGGGTATTTTTCCCTCTTTTTCAGCCGGATGGAATATCCATCAGGAAGATTTTTTTCATTGTGATTTAATTTCCTCTTTAAAATTAAGAGGTTCTTGGGGAATATTGGGTGATGCAGAAAAGGTAGGTAACTATGCAACTGCTGCTGTGTTGGCCTATGAGCCTGCGATGTACGGGTTTAATGGTTTGGTTGTCCCGGGGGCATGGAACAATGTGTCGATCAATCCCAATATCAGTTGGGAAGAATCGAAACAGACTAATTTTGGTCTGGATCTGGGAATCGCCAAGACAATCAATTTCAGTATTGATTATTTCATAAATAATAGGGATAAGATCTTGTATGCTCCTCCAGTACCTTCAGAATTTGGTTTAACAGGACCGTTAGACAACCTGTTGAAACTGAAGAGCTCTGGTTTAGAAGTTTTGGTTGGATACAAGGATCAAAAAAATGATTGGAACTGGGCCGTGGACTTTAATACTTCTTTTTCCAAGAATAAAGTCCGGGATTTAGCAGGAACAGGACCTTGGATTGGTTCCTCAACCTATACCGAGGTCGGGCATACCTTCAATCTTCCTTATGGATATCAAGCTATCGGACTGTTTCAATCTGAAGATGAAATTCAGAACAGCGCATCGCAGGGAACAAATGTTTTTCCAGGCAACATCCGTTATCAAGATCAAAATCATGATGGCGTAATCAATGGGGAGGATCGTGTGATTTTGCGGGACAAGCCCAGTATTCGATTTGGTATGAATATCAGTTTGGGATGGAGAAATCTGGATATGATGGCTAATTTTTATGGAACACTACAAAATGTACGTTACATAAGCGGTTATGAAGGCTGGGCATTTTTTCTAACACAGAATGCAAGGCCTATGCATCTGGATAATTGGACAACAACGAATACCGATGCGAGTTATCCAAGATTGTCCTTACAAAATACTTCTAACGATCAGCAGTATTCTGACTATTGGTTAAGAAAGGCCGACTATCTCAAGATTCAGAATGTGCAGGTGGGATATACGTTTCCGAAACTTCTTATGGATAATTGGAAACTGAACGGACTTCGGTTATTTCTGTCGGGACAGAATCTGGCAACGATCACTGCATATCCTGGGTTTGATCCAGAGGGAAGTTATTATCCTCTATCCAGAACGTTTTCATTTGGTGTTAATCTTAACTTTTAAAAAAGAATGAAATGCTTGTCCGTATAACATGAAAACAAGTACTGCAGGCTGTTTCATTGCCTTTAAAAATATACTATCATGAAATTTAATTTTATAAGCAAAATAATAATCTGTGCATCTATTCCGGTGCTTTTTAGCAACTGTGAAAAGTTTTTGGATAGAGATCCATTATCTGAGGCTGCAGAAAAAAACTTTTGGAAAACAGAAAATGATGCCCTGGTGGGGCTTAATGCAGTATATACAGCATTACCTGGAGAACGGGACTTTTGGCGTGATTGTCAAAGCGATAATTCTGTTATGACCAATGCTTGGGGTGAAGGCGGCCTCGGGTATATCAGTATGGGTAATCATAATGCGGCGACTGCTTACGTTCAGGAGGAGTGGAGATATGATGATATTCGGAAATGTCTTTATTATTTGCAACAGTTAAGTAAAATGTCTTTTACGCAAGATCTAAAAAATAGACTTGAAGCGGAGGCTCGGTTTATTTTAGCATTGCGTTATTTTAGAATGGTGCAACATTACGGTAATATCCCATTGATCAAAGATGAACCGATCAATCTTGATGAAAGTGCATTACCGCGGACAGATAAAAACCTGGTGTTGGACTATGCTCTTGAAAATGTGGTTTATGCTATCGATCATTTACCGGAACATTATACTGGAGCGAACTTGGGAAGAATCAACAAGGGGGCAGCCTACATGTTAAAAGCAAATATCTATTTACATCAAGCCAGTATCAAACAATATCATGAAGGTGCTGCAGATCCACAGTTGTGGAAACAGGCCTATGAGGCGGCATCCGAAGTTTTAAAAATGGGATATGGTTTAGTCGACGATTATGCGGAGGTGTTTAAGCAGGCTAACAATCTCAATACGACTGAAGTAATCTTGGCAAGACAGTACGTGGAAGATAAAATAACCCATATGTTACCAGTACTGGCTTCTCCGGCAGGAACGGGGATAACAGGAAATGGTTGGGCAAGTTTTTGTCCGACCCGCGAACTGGTTGATTCTTATCTCTGTACCGATGGTAAAGACATTCGCAGTTCCAATTTATATGATCCGGCAAAACCTTGGGAAAATAGGGATAAAAGGTTGAAAAAAACATTTATGTTACCGGGTGAACCTGTATTGCGTCCAAATGGCAAATATGCGGCTTACCAACCTCACCCAGCTTACAATATGGGTGAAAAAATCAACAGTGAGGGCGGGGGAATTACGGGGTATATGTACCTGAAGTTTAACGAACCGGAGTATGTTAAAACAGATGCTGGTTTTGCCAATTGGCCTATTTATCGCTATGCTGAAACCTTACTGATCATTGCTGAGTCATTGAATGAGTTTAAACCTGGTGATCTGCAGATCAAAACCATGATTGATCACATTAGAAAGAGGGCAGGCCTACCTTTGTTAAGCAATAGTGATTTGTCAGATCAGGCTGTTATGCGTAAATTGATTCGGGAAGAAAGACGGCATGAGTTTGTTGCAGAACATAAGCGATATTTTGACATATTACGCTGGAGAATTGCGGAAGATGTACTGAATAAAAATGCAGAGGGTATCAACAGTAATCAGAATGATCTGATCGGTGACTGGACTAAACCGAGATTTCTTGCTCAAAACCGAAAATTTGAAAAGAGTAAACATTACCTATGGCCAGTCCCACAGAGTTCAATTGACAAAAATAAAAACCTACTGCCTCAGAACCCAGGATGGTAATAAGGCATGATAAACCGTAAATAATGAACAGAAGAAATTTTTTAAGGAATTCAAGTTTAATCAGCTTGGGTGTTTTGGCGACACAGTTTCCGGCATGGTCCCGCAGCATTTTTGCATGGGAACAACCAATTCATAATATTGAAGCCGATAAGGCTATAGATCCCCAATGGCTAGCTTCACTATATGAGCGTGGAGAAAAAATCAAGTACTTTAAAAGTAAAAATGAGCTCAAATATATCGGTATGCCTATTGGAGGACTTCATACTGGTACTGTGTATATCGGAGGGGACGGCCGGTTGTGGCTGTGGCAGATTTACAACGAATCTTACGATGGTATGAAGGAAGGTGTAGAACCGAAAATAGTGCTATGGAACAACGGTAAAGAACAGGTTCGGATTCGTCCAAGAGATGGTTCGGCTTATATTGAGCCGGCTATTGCAGATAATCTACGCATACTGGAACAGGGATTTGCAATATCTGTTTATTATAAGGGTAAGCAGTTGATAAAAGAGCTCCGCGAAAACCATTGGGACGAAATTGTATTTGAACCCTCGTACCCGACGTGTACAGTGACTTACAGTAGTGCAGATTTTCCGGTTGATGTAAAGCTTACGGCTTATTCTCCTTTTATTCCGTTGGATATCGAAAATTCTTCGCTGCCTATGACTACGCTGCATGTTGAAGTCGTTAATAAAACTGATCAACCATTGGATGTATTGATTAGTGGCTGGCTAGAAAATGGGGTTCATAAGAATAGAAAAGACTTTTCATCGGTCCGTAAAGTGTCGGTTTCGAAAGATCTTATTGATGGGAAAGCGTTATTTTTCGAATGTCAACAGGTTCCGGAGAAAGATCTTATAGCCAGTGATTATGGCTCTATGGCCATATCCTGCCAGCACAGTGATGCGATTGCTGTAGCGCAAATTAAAGAATGGCCTATAAACCCTGCTGATCTAATCAGTGAAGCAGGGTCTAGCAATATCGGTTTTAATGAGTTGCAGGTGGGCAGTCTTACTGTTAAAAGAAAGATACCTGCTGCTACAAAGGTTAAAATCTCTTATGCGATAAGTTGGCATTTTAACAATGTTCATCCTAAGCTGAAGGAAAGAATTAAAGATGCGCAGAACGGTTATTGGTACGGAACAAAGTTTAGTAATGCTTATCATGTACTGGAGTATTATAATAAGGAGAGAAATAAACTGGACGAACACACATTATTATGGGCTGATACGTGGAATGACTCGACGCTTCCGTACTGGTTCCTGGACCGCACTTTTGTTAATATCGGAACTTTGGCTACAGCCAATACGTATCGGTTCGCAACGGGCCGTTTTTGGGGCTGGGAAGGTATCGGTGCTTGTGCAGGAACCTGCACACACGTCTGGCAGTACGGACAGGCCATGGGACGTATATTTCCGGAGCTGGAGCGTAATCTGCGTGAGGTCACGGATCTAGACATTGCCTTTAAACCAGAGACTGGGGCGATTATTTTTAGAGCCGAATATGAAAGCCGTCCTGCTATAGATGGGCAGGCAGGTGTTGTACTTCGTTTTTACCGGGATCATCAGATGTCTAGCGACAATGTTTTTTTGAAGAGAAATTGGGCTAATTTAAAAAAAGCGATCCAGTTTATCATTGATCAAGACAAGAACGGCGACGGTATGACCGATACACCTATGGAAAATACGCTCGATGCGGTCTGGGAAGGTGAGATATCATGGATTGTAGGTCTTTGTCTGGCTGCTGTACAAGCTGGAGGGGCAATGGCTACGGAAATGGGAGACAGGAGTTTTGCAAAATTGTGCTACGATTATGTCAAGAAAGGCTCCGTGAATATGGATAAAGAACTCTTTAATGGTGATTATTATATTCATCGTCCCAATACAGAATCTGGCCGTAAAAATCTGGGTTCTTACAACACTTGCCATATTGATCAGGTGTATGGACAGGCATGGACTTTTCAATTGGGGATGCCCCGTATCAATGATCAAAAACAGACATTGGCGGCTTTACGTGCTTTATGGAAGTACAACTTTACAATGGATGTAGGTCCTTATATCAAAACGCATTTGAATGGTCGTCCTTATGCTCTTGCCGGAGAGGGGGGGATGGTGATGAATACCAACCCTAAAAATGAAGCGAAAGCTTATGGCGAAAATGAAACCTGGCAATTGGGTTATTTTCATGAATGTATGAGCGGATTTGAACATCAGGTAGCCGCGCATATGATGGCAGAAGGTATGGTGGAGGAGAGCTTAGTTTTGACCCGGGTCATTCATGACCGTTACCATGCTGTAAAGCGGAATCCATTTAATGAAATAGAATGTAGTGATCATTATGCCCGTGCCATGGCAAGCTATGGTACATTTGTGAATGCTTGTGGATATGCGTATCATGGTCCTAATAAATACTTGGCTTTTGCACCGAAGGTATTGCCAGAAAAGTTCAAATGCCCTTTCACAACAGCAGAAGCATGGGGAAGTTATGAACAGATTCAACAAGATACCGAACAGACAAGTCAGCTGTCTGTCGCTTATGGAAATTTACAGTTGCAGAAGTTTTCGATAGGTAAGGTTAGAAATGAGCCTGTGCAAAAGGATCGACTAAAAGCAGTTCTAAATAATAAACCCCTAAAATTGTCGAGAGTAGAGGATGCTTCGGATAAATTAACGGTAACATTTCAGAAGGAACTGCAACTGAACAAGGGGGATTTACTTCAGATTAGCTGGTCATGATAAGAAGATTGAGAACTATAATGGTATTGCTGCTGATACTTTCTTTAGTCGCTTGTCAACCCGCCAGTGTTCAGCAAAAGGGAAGCGTAAACAATAAGGATTGGCAACAAAGGTTAGAAGAGCAGCTGCCTTTGTTGGGACATCGGAACTGGATTTTGATTGTTGATAAGGCCTACCCAGCACCTCATAATTCGGATATTGTGATGATCAATACGGGAGCAGAAATGATGGATGTGCTGCGCGAAATGGACAGTATATTTCAGGTGCAGGCTCATATCAAACCGATTATTTATCAGGATGCAGAACTCAATTATCTGGATGAGGGTTTAGTAAAAGGTGTAGATAAGTATAAAAAGGAGGTTAAAGCCCTCTGGAGTAAATATACTGTTCAGGATATTCCACACGAAGCGATATTCAAAAAAATAGATGAGGCATCAAAACTGTTTAAAGTGATTGTTCTTAAGACGGAATCATTACAACCTTACACCTCGGTATTTATAGAGCTTGACTGTGGCTACTGGGATGCTAAACGGGAGGACTCATTAAGGTCACGTATTCGCTAAATATTTAAGTTTTTTTTATCAATTAATAATTCTAAAAACTTAATTGATAAAAGCCACTTCTTTATAAAGAAGTGGCTTTTGTGTGCTCAACTGAACTTAATCTTATTAGGAAAAATGCAGTTCTTCATGAACCTGAGGATTTCGTGGTTACTGTTTCATTATTTTTATAGCTTCTTTTATCTCAGGTAAATCCGTATTGTACTTTTCTATATTCCATCCAGGTACATATTCTACCATGGGTGGAAGTCCCATAGCAGCTCTTCTTTTGTCAAGATTATTAATGCCCATAATTGGATAAATAAAATTTTTCTTAGTCTTTTTGTCGGTGAATCCCTGACTTCCGTACGGCTGTTCTTGGCCTTTTCGGACGGCAATTCTATCTTTTAAGATGGCCAAATTACTAGAAAAGGTTTTACCGTTCTTTTCAGCCTCCTCGACTATTGGTAGATACTTTTCCTGAATAGTTAAATTTGCATGCTGAATAACTAAAAATAGACCTTGACTGGCAAACATACCGATGTCCTGTGGTCCCATCCAGCCATCATGGTCAAGTATTTTTGTAACTGTTATCAGATTGAGCGAATCGGCAATTCGAATATTATTGGATGCAATGGCTAATTCATTTTTATCGGCACCATTTCTAGTAAGTTGTATATACTGTTTTCGATATTCTTGATCTTTAAAGAAGATCGAATCCAATTCCAATGCTACCTCTTTTTTGAATTTGGTGCTGTCAATGTTAAATGAAGTCACCTGTGCATATGAATTTGAAAACCCTAAAATGTAACTTGCTAAAAGTAATATTATTTTTTTGTCCATATATATGTTTATTTTAATTGATCAAATGAGCTTTTTACATTTATGTTGGGATGGTGATCGTTTCAATTTATGCATTTCTGTCAAAAATGATATTTTTATTGATGATTTTTATGCCATAGGTCAATAGTTCGCAGTACTGATTTAGGACTCAATCTGAAGTGCAAGTATTGTTTTTCCATTATTTGATCTGTAGACTAAAATGCTGGAAAGAACTAAATCTGCTATATCATGCCCCCAAATTCCGTATTTACCATCTGTTTCATTTCGATTGTACATGGTCGTTCTTTTCTCTAATGGAACCGTTTTCACCGTAGCACTATTTTCTTCTTCCTCATAGAGGATGTAATATTGTTTACTGATTGCATGTAATAATTGTTCTCTGGTAAAACCCTTTTCTGATGTTATCGTGAACTTATATTCCTTGTTTAAGGGATAGTCTATAAGTATTTCTACTGAAGAGTTGTTCAGTACAATTTCATCCTTATTATGAAGATTGGCCATGTCAGCATCGGGTTTTTCTAATTGTATCCAAGGAATGAAACCATCTTCATAATCATTTACATTATCTGTTTTTACTTGAAAATCAATCGTGTAAATCAGGTCTCCAAGTGTTGAATAGTCTTTGTTTAATGATAACTGTTCTTTTTTCTCTATGATTTCTGCTGGATCTTTAGAGTTAATTGCATGATGTCCATGACAACTAAAGAATACAACAAGTGAAATAATATAGAGCAGGTTCTTATAGTTAAACATGTTACTTGATATATAATAGGTATTATAAGCTATATAAATATAGCAATTGATTTCTTTAAAAATCACAAGACCATGAAATTAAGTTTGTAATTGTAGGGGAGTTAAAAACAGCAGCTTGTCAATGGTTGTATCTCAAGTTAAGGCGTTAACTTCAACGATTTCTCTTGAACAATATGGTGTTTTTAATTGTTAATACTCTAAAGTATAATTATGGAAGAAGATAAATTAAATATGGACACCCGTATTATCGCTTATGATAAGCATTATGGGTTTGTTGAAAATCCGAATGATTTCAACTTTGAATATAATCCCCATCGTCTCATTGTCAAAAATTATGCTTTGAGAAAGAATGATAGAAAAGCGTATGAGAGTTATCTGACCACTTTTTTCCCGGAACTGGCTGCGATCGAACTAAAGAATTTTGATACAGAAGTTAATTACATTAGACATTTTGACAATGAGGAGCTTGCTGCCTGGTTGGCTAGCAACGATATACAAGTCGTAGAATCTGATATTAGTTGTTCAGATCCTGATGCAATCTTTAAAATGGTTTATGTGCCTGAGTCTGAAAGCCCCACGTCATATGTTATTAAGGAGGAGGACTTTATATTGAATAGAATATTGCCGGGAGACCTCATTAAGGAACCGAATAAAACATGGATCAACATTAAAAAACCTAAATTCTAATTTTTTTACATTAAAACCTCTTCTTTAAGGAGTATATTTGAAAAGTGAATTAAATTAATCACTTTTCAAATATACCCTTTACCTAAATATGACAGAATTCAACATTACATGTGATGATTCCGGTTAATCCAGATGGACAACATCGCTTAATCCCACTTTACATTCAGGTTGTTTTCGGTTGCAAATTCTTTTCCTAGCGCTACTAAAGAGTTTAATCTTTTTTCAAACTCAGCATTGTATTTTTGTTCTATTGAATTTGCTATTTTATCTTTTTGCTCTTGAGGAGCTTTGGTGTCACAAAGCTGCGCATAAGCAGTATATTCATTTTTATATACCGGCAATACAAATTCATATAGTGCAATGGCTTGTTTTTTGATTTCTTCTCTATCATCACTATTGGCTGATAGTGCATTTAGATCCTTAAGTACTTTTTCCAAATAGAGAATCTTATTTTTAATAATATCTGTCGCTTCATTTCCGTTCTTTTTGCTGGAAGGAATATCTGGATATTCAATTGTATTATCATTAAGTTCTTTTGTCAGTCTCGGTGTTCCAAAATCGGAAATCATGTTACTATTTAAAATAGCAACACCAAAGAATTTATCTGGTGTTTCCGCACAGGATTGTAATAGGATAGAAAATGTTAAAAGGAGGGTGCATACCTTAGCAAATAATGATTTAAAAGTACTCTTCATGTAATTATTTTTTTAGTTTTTTAATGAATTATCTGTTTTAAAACAGAATCTACCTGATAAATCAAAAACTGAGCCATCTACTACTATAATTTATAATGATCAGGATACACTGTTTATAATAAGTGCTTTTCATTTTGAAATATAATTCGACCAGTGATAACTGGACATAAATAGATTATTCAAAGTTGTAGTACTTTAAGTATCTTAAGCGGAATTATTTAAACTTATTTTGACGCTTAATCCTCTTGTTTTGATCTCACCTGTTATCTATCGCGTCATGTCGGAAAATCTTTATTGGTTATCTTGTCGTATTATTATCATTGGTATCTTTTGTGCAGGTTGGCATCTCCTTGCTTCCTTTCTGGAAAGGCTTACGTTTGTAAATATTGTGGACTGTTCATTCTGATCAGGCTTAATCTTATATGGGAATAAGTCTTGAGGTATTTACACTATCCTGAGGCTATTCCCATAGGTGTATCGTAAGGTTGATGGTAAGTTAATATTAGCGTAATATCATCAACCTATCTTTGTTAGGTCATGTCTACCCAAACCAAGAAGGAAATCCTTTATTTGTCTCGATTTAAAAATGGAGATCCACGAGCGTTTACCTTTTTTTTTGATTCTTACTGGGAAGAGTTATATACAGTAGCTTATCGGCATTTGCAGGATGAAGCGATTGCAAAAGATATCGTTCAGGAAGTATTTATTCAGATTTGGGAAAAACGCCACCTGCTTAAGGAGGATTACGAATCGTTAAAACCTTATTTTTTTAAGGCAATCAAAAATAGGATCTTAAATCATTATGCAACAGAGAAAGTACGCGAAAACATCATGGAAAAGATGTTGTATCGGATGGATAAGTTTGCTGTTCTAAACGATAATACACATGCGCAGTACCAGGAATTAGAAAATATAGTAGATCGTTCTGTAGCCAGGTTACCCAAAACCATGCAGGCTGTATATCTTTTGAGAAATGATAATTACTCCATTCAACAGATTGCTCAAAAACTGAGTATTGCCGAGCAGACGGTAAAAAATCATCTGTATGAAGCAAAGAAAATATTGAAGCAAGATCTGACGCAAGGATTCGCCGACCACGATGATATCTTTTTAGTTTTAGCAAGTGCTTACCTGTTTCATAATTTCTTAACCTAAAGAAAACAGTTTCTTAAAGTATTTTGAAGCTCTTCACCTGTAGTAAGTAAAACAACAGGAGAAAAGTGAATTTAGAAGAGTTTAAAAATATAATACAGCGTTACCTTGAAGATAAATTGTCTGAAGAGGAAAAAAATACCGTGGATAGTTTGTATGATGAGGTGTCTTCTGGTACAGCAGATCCATTTACAGATGAACAGCATAAAACCAAAGTAAAGGAAGCGATATTTGCGGCATTTCCTCCTGCCATTCAAGCAACTAAAAAACAGGCGCGCGTGGTACGGCTCCGCTGGATTTCTATTGCGGCTTCAGTTTTGATTTTCGGTATTTCAAGTTTGTTAATCTATCAAAGGTCGCAACCCTTCCGTCAAGATACCACGGCGGCTTCAATTGTGTTCACACAGATTTCGACGCGCCCAGGTGAACAAATGGAGTTGCAACTTCCAGATCATTCCACCATAATGCTAAATGGAAATACTCAGGTTCGCTATCATGAACAGGAGTATCTGCAAAGCCGAAAAATTTACCTGGATCAAGGAGAAGCCTTTTTTAATGTGCAGCGCGATACCCTACATCCGTTTTCTATCGAAACGGGAGCATTGACCATTGCTGTGCTCGGTACTTCTTTTAATGTCAATAATTCCGAGCAATCAAAAAATATTATGATCGATGTTAAAACGGGACGTGTGCGTGTCGGGAGCAAGATAAATCCATCATTACACGTGCTTACAGCAGGAAAAAGTTTACAATATGAAAAAAATCTGGGGAGCTATAAACTGTTTGATACTAATGCTGATCATGCCGATATCTGGACATGTGGAGGTATTTTAATGTCTGGCGCTAATTTTCAGGAATTGCAGGAACTTATTTACAACCGTTATGGCTTGATCTTACGCAGTGACAGCTTGGATACAGATCGTTTTAGCTATTCACTGCTTTTACCGCAGGTAAAATCGGTCGATCAGCTTCTTCATATGATCTGTCATATTCACCAAATTAATTTTAGAAGGGAAGGAAATGAAATAATACTACATCAATAAACTTAAAACAGTTAAAGTTGGGGAACTTGGGGAGTTTCTCAATAAAAAAGTGCTCATCTGGCAAACCGCAAAATCGACCAGTGAGCACCCTTAATTCATGTTAAATGATAAACATTAATGCAAATATATGTATAAAATTACGAAGCTCAGCACATTGGCTGCTGCATTAGCTTTCAGCTCATTTGTATCTATCTCTGAAGTTACAGCAACTTCAATTCATGCCCATAGCAGGCAAGTTAAATCAGAAGGAATCAATATCCATCTAAAAGCAGGTAATGCTTCGAAGGCGCTCATGCTTCTATCGCAGCAAACTGGTCTCGGTATCGGTTATGACAAGCAAGTTTTACAATTGGAGAAAGTCCTGGTAAAAGAGCGCACTTTTCAAAATGCAAGCTTTGAAGAAGTATTGCGCTATATTTTGAGAAATACCAATATCCAGTCAAAAAAGGTAAATGGTGCTGTCGTTTTGGTGACCGAAGAAGTGCAGCAGACCTTTAATTTGCGTCTGCATGTCAGTGATAATGCACTCAAGCCAATTGCTGGAGCATCTATTAAAATTAGATCTAACGGTCAAAGTGTGCTGACCAATGCTAAGGGAGATGCTCAATTGAAAGTTCCGGCGGGTACTTATAACATCTTGGTTAGCCATATTTCTTATGGAACCAAGGAAATAAGTGCGCTAAAGATAGATGCCAATTCTACTGGGGTACAGTCTGTCATTTTAGAAGAAAATAAAAATGAACTGGGAGAAGTGGTCGTCACAGCTCTGGGAATCAAACGGCAGGACCGTTCACTTGGGTATGCTGTAGGTACAGTGAAGGGGGAAGATCTGAATCGGGTGAACAATGATAATTTTATGATTGCGATGGCAGGAAAGGTTCCGGGGGTTACGATCAGTGCCACGGGTCCTACAGGTTCCTCGGTGAGTATGGTGATTCGTGGTGCTTCATCTTTAAGTACCGATAATCAGCCTCTATTTGTCGTTGATGGGGTGCCGATCATGAATCAGCTTAACAATATCGGCCAGATTGGTGATGATAATAAGGTCGATTATGGCAATGCGATATCCAATATCAATCCAGAAGATATTGAAAATATTTCTGTTTTAAAAGGACCCAGTGCCGCGGCTCTGTATGGATCGCGAGCTGGTAATGGCGTTGTTTTGATCACAACCAAGAACGGTAAGAATGCGGAGAAAATGACTATAAACGTGACCAGCAATACCGTTTTCGATATTCCTTATCATTACATTGACTTGCATAACAAATTTGCAAGTGGTACCATGCCCTGGAAACCTGGAGATCTTGCCGGCGATCTGAAGATTGAAGAGGAATCCAGTTATATGGTGGGGCCTGCTTTGGATAAAGGGTATAAGGCCATCCAATGGAATAGTCCGCGTGATGCTGATGGAAATCAGATCCCGACAGAACTAAAGTCTTACCCGAATAATATTAAAAATTTTGTACAGACTGGAATAACGAGTACCAATGGCATTTCGTTGGCTAATCGCAGTGAGCGACTCGATTATCGTTTTTCTTATTCTAATATGAACAATAGAGGTATTGTACCTAACGCCGATTTGTTTAGAAATACATTAAATATTAATGCAACGATGCGTCTACGGCATAATCTTTCATTGGGAATGTCTCTGGATGCTAGTCGAAATAATTCAAATAATCGTCCGGCTACCAATCGCGGAACAAATCCTTTGCAGGCGGCATATGAAGTCGCACCTCACATCAATATCTTGGATCTGAAAGATTATTGGATGCCTGGACAGGAAGGGTTACAGCAACGCTCGCAGTCAATTGGAAATTTTAATAACCCTTATTTTTTAGCCTACGGTGTCAATAATGGTTTTGTGCGCGATCGTGTATTCGGAAATTTGCGCTTGGATTGGAACATTCGGAAGGATTGGAATATGATGGTGCGCTATGCGACAGATGTGTACTGGGAGAATCGGGAGACTAAAATACCCTATAGCTATACCAATGAACCACGAGGGGCCTATGGTATTGTCAATCTGATGAATATGGAACAGAATATTGATTTTCTGACTACTTATAATAAAAAGGTAGGCGACTTTCATGCAACAGGATCGCTTGGTGGTAATCTCCGTTATTCTAAATCAAATTCTTTACAAAATGCCTCTAAGAATGGTGCTGGCCTAACCACTCCCGGTTTGTACAGTCTTTCCAATATCAGTCCGCTGAACTTGGATTTTGCAAGTAGTCTTTCAGAGCGTGCTGTCAATAGCGTTTATGGGTTGATCAATCTTAGTTATCGGGATATGGTATACCTGGATTTGACAGGTCGAAATGATTGGTCAAGTACTTTACCCGCCGCCAATCGTTCTTACTTCTATCCGTCGGCATCCCTGAGCGTATTGGCCGACCGTGTTTTTACGTTGCCAACGGCTGTGAGTCTCTTCAAGTTGCGGGGTGGTATCGCCCGTGTAGGAAATGATACCGGAAGCTACAATTTGTTTAATGTGCTGAGTAATCCCGGAAGCTGGGGTGATGTGTTGCGTATCACACGTTCTGGAAAGCTTCTTTTACCCAATCTTAAGCCAGAACAGGCTACTTCTTACGAGGTTGGTACTGATCTTGGAATCTGGAAAAACAGATTAAAATTTGAAGGGACCTATTATACGCTAGACAATAAAAATCAGATCATTTCTACGACATTACCGAGCTCGAGCGGATTTAGTTCGAGAAATATTAATGCGGGACTACTGAGTAGTAAGGGGATAGAACTGGCATTGTCTGGACGTCCCATTGAAAAGGAAAACTGGACCTGGGATTTAGGTGCTAACTGGTCACGTAATCGCACACGTATCAATGAGCTGTCGGAAGGTGTTGAATTTCATACTTTCTGGACAGATGGTCGAGGTGGAGCACGTACCTATGTAGGGGAAGAGATAGGTGATCTGTACGACTCTAAACTCGTGACTGTTGAAGATCCATCATCTCCCTATAACGGTTATCCTATTTTAGATAAAAATGGTTCTTGGCAGGCTGTACGTATTAATAATAGCCGTAATAAGATCGGCAATTTTAATCCTGATTTCAGTATGGGTATCCAGTCCTCACTGCGTTATAAAAAATGGACAATGCACCTTGCCGCTGATCTGCGTTTTGGAGGTAAATTTATGTCTCAAACTTACCGCTATTTTGAATCGAACCTGACTACACAACGATTTTTGGATCAGTTAATAAACCCTAAGGGATTAACAGGGGAGTCATTACGAAATTATTTGATTGAAAATGACCTGGTTCGTGTACAAGGCAATCGTTATCCTATTGTTGGAGGGCCAGGTGATGAATATGGGGGCTATCCTGTCAATGTGGGTGGAAATGTTGGAAACTTCGGCGTATTCAATCCAGGAGTTATTGCTGAATACGATGCTCAGGGTAATATCAAAGGATATAAGGAAAATCTCGGAGGTGAGGGGACAAAGTATATCGCTTATTCAGACAATTATCCTTGGGATTTTATGAATGCAGCCACATTTGACGCATCATTTATCAAATTAAGAGAGCTGTCTTTCAGTTATGATTTGAAAGGAAAATGGCTTACCCGTATGGGCATCGATGGTGGAAGTGTAGGGGTCTATACGCGTAATTTACTTTTATGGACAAAGGCTAAGGTCGGAATTGATCCAGAAATGGCATTTCAATCTGAGGTCGGAGTCGGTTTTAAGCAGGGGATAGAGCGTTACAACGTGACTCCTTGGGCTATGCCTATCGGATTTAAAGTTAATATCACATTTTAATATAAAGCCAACAATGAACAATTATTTTAAAATTATAAAAATAGCATTATTTGTATCCACCATAAGTTTTTGTTTGTGGAGCTGTAAAGATCTCACGGAAATCAATATCAATCCAAATGGTGTTAGTGAGGAAGACGCAAATCCAAATTTACTTTTACCTACTATACTTGCTGGTGCAGGAAGTAAATATAATGATCTCAGTTTTACAGATCTAGGTGGTGTAGTTCAATACACCCAACTGGATGCCTGGTTTGATTCGCACAATGATTATGAGTGGACTGGGGGGATATTAAGTTGGGATGCTTATTATGGATTCTTACGCGATAATGAATTGATGCGTCGCCGGTCTGAAGAATTGGGGCTTGATTTTCATCATGGAGTTTCACTGGTCATGCGCGCTTATCTGTTTGGCTTGATCACAGATTTGTGGGGCGATGCCCCTTATACCGATGCGTTGAAAGCTGAACAGGGCGGAGTGCAGTACAACTTCCCAAAGTTTGATCGACAAGACGTGATCTACAAAGGAATAATTGAAGAGCTGAAACAGGCAAATACCCTATTTTCAAAACCAAATGGCCGTTATGATGTTTTGGCAAGTGCAGATATCTATTTTGGGGGTAATGTCGCAAAATGGCGTCGTTTTGCGAACTCATTGGCGTTGCGTTACTACATGCGAATCGCTGAAAAAGAAAATACATTTGCTAAGCAAGGAATAGAAAATATGCTAGCTCATCCGGCTGATTTTCCAATAATTACATCTGCAGAAGATGAGGTTTTGATGAGTTTTATGGGAAATAATGCATCAGATTCTTGGCCTTCGAATACCGTTTATGATGCAAGTGGGAGTAATTTTCGCCGGATGAAAATGTGTGCAACACTTGTTGATCGCTTGCAAGCTCTTCATGATCCACGCATTGCAGTTTGGGCAAAAAAGGTGGAAATCCCGATTGAGGTTCGTACGACTGAACCAAGTGGAACGGATAAAATTGTGAACGGTGTACGCATTGTTTCACCCGATGTGGTGAAAGGTATTGCGGTGGATGTGGATGCTCAATATGTAGGGCTACCACCCAGTGGTTCTAAAAATCCATCGGCTTATAATCTCAATCCGAGTCCTGGACAAACGTCGATGAATCCGCATGTTTCTTACCTCAATGATGGCTATAAAGCAGCTAAGGGGGGAATACTGAAAGCTCGACTACTCGCGGCATCTGAAGTGAGTTTTATATTAGCTGAAGCGGCATGGAAGGGATGGGCATTGCCAGAGTCTGCAAAGTCCTATTATGAGCAGGGTGTACGCAATTCGCTCGCTACCTGGGGCAAAGAAGATGCGTATAACGTATATATCCAACAGCCTGGTGTCGCCTTTAATAACACCCAAGCACAGATTATGGAGCAGAAATGGATTTCTAACTGGTCAACAGCAACGCAGGCTTGGTTTGACTATAGAAGGACGGGCTATCCGCAATTGAAAGCTGGGCCTGCTGCGATTCGTTCTCAATTACCATTACGTATTCCATACATGCAGAATGAAATGAGTGTGAATCAAAAAAATGCAACAGAAGCATTGGCTAGAATTGAAAAAACGGCCTACTCACAAGCAGATAATGAAAATAGTGCATGGTCTAAATCTTGGTTGTTACAAGGAACGAACAGGCCATGGTAATTTTATATGTACACCATTAATATTGATGAAATGATTTTAAAGAATTTAATTTTATCCTTGAGTCTGTGCTGTGCCCTATATACAGGAACAGCACAAACGAACGATCGAGGCCTATATCCTGATCGTATCACGTTGACTTGGTCAGATCAACCATCAACGACACAATCTGTAAGTTGGCGGATAAATGGTTCTGCGACTAAAGCTGTGGGGCAGGTTGTAGAGGAGCAGAGCAGCCCTGATCTAGAGAAATCTGCACAGACAGTATTAGGTGTAACGAGTCCATTAAAAATTGAAGGTCAGACTGCGGATAACTATGGACAGGTTTCGTTTCAAGGCCTAAAGCCTGGTACAATCTACACCTATCGCGTAGGGGATGGCACAAATTGGAGTGCGTGGAATCAGTTTCGTACGGCTGATGTAAAGGGTGATTTTTCATTTATTTACCTGGGCGATGCGCAGAATGATTTACGCTCGAAATGGTCCCGATCTATTAGAAAAGCTTTTCAACAGGAGCCTAATGCACGTTTTATTGTCCATGCTGGCGATTTGATAAACCGTTCAAACAACGATAGCGAATGGGGGGAATGGCATGAAGGAGCTGGATTTATCCATCAGATGATACCTGCTGTACCCACACCAGGCAATCACGAATACCGCAGAGACTCTTTGGAGCAGCTGGTCTTAGATCCGCACTGGAAAAAGCATTTTAATCTTCCTAGAAATGGACCAGTGGGAATGCAAGATGCGGTGTATTATTTAGATTATCAGGATGTGCGCATGATCTCTTTAAATTCGCAATTGATCATGCTGGATTCTATTGCTGCTAAAAAACAGGAACAATGGTTAACGGAGGTTTTGGCATCTTCAAAAGCCAAATGGAATATTGTGGTGATGCACCATCCGGTTTATTCAACTGCAAAGAATAGAGACAATACCATTCTTCGAGAACGTTTTAGACCTATTTTTGAAAAATATGGCGTAGACTTGATTTTGCAGGGACATGATCATACCTATGCACGAGGAACAGCTGGTAAAGTTCGTCCGGTATATCTCCTTTCTGTAGCAGGGCCAAAGATGTATGGTTCCGATTCGGAACGTTGGATGGAAGTGTCAGGTGCGCAGACGCAGCTCTACCAAGTTATTCGGGTTACGGACAGTAAACTTATCTTTTCAAGTTATAAATTGAATGGACAATTATTTGACTCATTTGAACTAACTCACAAATAACATGATACATGTATTAACTATTTTTCGAGTTCTGTTAATCGTTTCAAGTATTTTGTTTTCAGTTGCTTATGGTCAATCTGGTCGTTTGCTGACCAAGCTGTCGGAAAAAGAACAGCATATTGCTGCTCACCGCGGGGCGCATAAGGAATTTCCTGAGAATTCAATCGCCTCCATTTTGGAGGCGATCAGGTTAGGAGTTTCTGTTGTTGAAATCGATATTCGCAGTACCAAAGATGGTGTGTTGATCTTGATGCATGATGGAACGGTAGATCGCACAACAACAGGTAAAGGAAAAGTGAGTCAGCTGACCTATGCTGAAATACAAACCTTGTATTTACGGGATACTCCAGCAGGTGCTGCCTCTAACTGTCATATTCCAACGCTTAAGGAAGTACTACGCTTATGTAGAGGTAAAATTATATTGGATATAGATTTTAAGGAAGAAAACGAAAAATATGTGGCAAAAACTTTTGAATTGATTGCTGCAGAAAATATGGAAGATGAAGTTCTGTTCTTTTTATACGATCACCGACTTATCGAAAAGTTTTATAAGCTCAATCCTCGTATCACTCTTTTTCCTCGTGCACGGAGTATGAAGGATCTGCATGAGATACTAAAATCCAAACGAACTTCCATTGTTCATATTGATGAGTCTTTCGATAATTATAATGAATTAGTAAAGCTTAAAGATCAGGGTGTTATTTTGTGGATGAATACGTTGGGCGATACAGATGAAAAAGCTCTTCGTGAAGGAAGTACTGTTTACGAGATCTTCCTGAAAAAATACCCTTATGTTAGGATTATACAGACGGATAATCCATCTCTCTGGAAAAATATCCTTTCTGGAAAGCATCGTCAGTAAAGATTTTCGTAGGATGCGATTTAACAGCTAATCATTTGCGCTATTATTTTTTGATTCAAATGCATCATGTTCTTGTTGCAGTTTCAATGCTAATGAAAAAGAATATAAAATACACAAGGATCTGCGGATGCTTGTGTATTTTTGCAAAAAATAAGTTCAATGAGCGCAATACTTCGATATTTAAATCCACACGGTAAAATAAACTATAGAGTAGAGATTTTGGCAGGATTGACTGTGGCGATGACCATGATTCCAGAATCATTGTCATTTGCTATACTAGCTGGTCTTTCTCCTTTGACGGGTCTCTATGCCGCGTTTATAATGGGCCTGGTCACGGCTATTTTGGGTGGGAGACCGGGAATGATTTCTGGCGGTGCAGGAGCAACTGTCGTCACACTCATCGCGTTGATCAGCATGCATGGTGTTGAATATTTGTTTGCTACTGTTGTACTGGCAGGTATTTTGCAGTTTATGGTAGGAGCTTTCAAATTTGGGAAGTTCGTCCGACTGATTCCGCAACCCGTGATGTATGGCTTTCTTAATGGTTTAGCTGTAATTATCTTTATGTCTCAGGTCGAGCAGTTTAAGACTGTAGATTCTTCAGGAGTAACACATTGGTTATCGGGTGCTTCAGCCTATATTATGTTAGGGCTTACTTTATTTGCAGCATTAGTGGTCTATCTATTCCCTAAGATTTCTAAAGCGATTCCAGCATCATTAGTAGCCATATTGGCCACCTTCTTACTCGTGTATATTTTTAAGATCGATACCAAAACAGTGGGCGATATCGCTTCTGTTAAGGGTAACTTACCGGCATTTCATATTCCTTCTGTACCCTTTACTTGGGAGACACTAACTATTATCTTTCCATTTGCGCTGGTTATGGGTTCGGTGGGGATGATTGAGTCGCTTCTGACCCTATCAATGGTCGATGAACTGACAAATACGAAAGGAAACGCTAATAAAGAAGCTATGGCGCAGGGAACGGCGAATCTGGTAAATGGATTTTTTGGAGGGATGGGAGGCTGTGCTATGGTGGCACAAACGCTAGTTAATATTAATGCAGGGTCCCGTTCACGACTTTCCGCTATTATCGGTGCCCTCACAATATTGACGATCATCCTGATTGCTTCTCCTTTTATTGAACAGATACCGATGGCTGCTTTAGTGGGGGTAATGATGGTGGTGGCTATAGGAACTTTTCAATGGATTTCTTTCCGTATTATCACTAAGATGCCGAAGTCTGATGTAATCGTCGGTATGCTTGTCGCACTAATTACGATTGTGTTGCACAACTTGGCTTTAGCTGTACTGGTCGGTGTGGTGATTTCGGCACTTGTATTTGCTTGGGATAATGCAAAACGTATTCGAGCGCGAAAAACGATTGATGAAGCCGGAAATAAGGTGTATGAAATTTATGGTCCGCTATTTTTTGGGTCAGTAGCTGGATTTTTAGAGAAATTTGAAGTCAATGAAGACCCTGATCTTGTGATCGTTGATTTTAAGGAAAGTAAGATTACAGATATGAGCGCTATAGATGCCGTTAATAAACTTGGATATAAATATCAGAGTCAATCTAAAACACTTCGCTTACGCCATCTGAGCGAGGATTGTAAAGCCATCATGAGGAAAGCAAACAGTCCGGTAGAGATTGAGGCTTCTGAAAATGATCCGACTTATAAAGTAATGCCAAAATAATTTTTTACTGCTGACAATAGGCTGTCACTATTGCTTGTAATTTTGATTTATCAATTAAAAATAAAGCGATATGAATACAGCAGCAGTTATTACCAAAGAAGAATTATTGAAACATTGGTTAGGTCATAGAAACCTGACTAGAAGAACGATCGAGAAGTTTCCTGAAGCAGAGCTTTTCACTTATGCTGTGCCGGGTATGCGTACATTTGGTGAATTGGCAAATGAACTGATATCGATTGCTGTTCCCGGTTTAACGGGCATAGTCAATAGACAGGTGGAAGCATATGCTGAAGCAAATAAGTATACAAGCAAGGCCGCCATTTTAGAAGTGTGGGATCAGCATACGGAAGAGCTTAAGCAATTATGGGCGCAACTTAAAGAAGAAAATTTTCACGAGACATTTAATTTGTTCGGTCAGTATGAGTTTCCTGTCATTGAAAATATTTTATATTTTATCGATAATGAGATTCATCACCGAGCGCAAGGATATGTTTATCTGAGAAGTTTGGGGATTGAGCCTCCATTCTTTTGGGAACGTTAATACCGCTAAAACTTAATACCTCCAGGGAGCAAGCTGCTCTCTGGAGGTTTTTTTATGCCAGTCGTTCTGCCTGAGATTTCAGTAAGGACCTTACCGTGTCTTTTAAAGATTGGGGGCTAATAATGTCTGCACGGTCACCGAACATCATATACCAGCGTGCGAATCCCATGTCAGCATTTTTGACATCAAATACCATTTCGACCATACCATCATTCAGGCTTTCTTTTTTAAAACCAAAATATTTACGTTCCCAATGTAGATAATGCGCAAATTGTGGATCGACATGAAGTATTACGCGCGTAAAATTGGCTTCCTTTTCTCGTTCTGCGAGATATTGTTCAAGATCAGGATGTTGTTTAAATTGTAATTGATCCAATATTCTAATGTTAGAGATGCGATCTGTACGGAACTGTCTATAATCGTTTCTTACCAAACAGAAAGCATAGATGTACCAATAATTACTTTCATGAAACACACCGATGGGTTCTATGTCACGTACGCTAGGTTCTTGCTGATAGGTAGCCTGATAGCTAATTTCCAATACATTTTTCTGAGCGATGCATTGAAATAGAGTCGTCAAAGTATTGGGAAGTGCTGAGCTCAGCTGATTATGCGAAATAGATTTCATGACCACATGTTTATCAATAGTTTCCATCCAATCCTTATCGGAACTCCGTATAATCGCCTTCAGCTTATAGATGGCCGAAGAGAAATGATCTTTCATTTCCTTATCGATAAATTTAAACACCAGCTTCTCAGCGGCTACAAAACTCGTGATTTCTGCTTTTGTGAACATCATTGGAGGAATCTTATAACCCTCAACCAGTTCGTAACCTAATCCTGCTTCACCAATGATTGGAATGCCTGCCGCAGTCAGGCTTCTAACGTCACGGTAGATGGTCCGTAAACTGACTTCAAAACGGCTGGCTAGTTCTTGTGCTTTGACCGTTTTTTTGGATTGAAGTTGAATTAATATTGCTAGTATGCGATCAAATCGATTGAGCTGTTCCACTGTGATGTTTTCTTCTGAATGCTATTAAATATGGGTTTAAGATATAGAATAATTTTTGAAGACAACGATTGAAAGGGATAAATTTATTCGAACCTTTTGGTACACATCCTATTGAAAAAACAAGGCATCAGGTGTGATGCCTTGTTTCAATAGGAATGCTGTGCTACCTTATTATTTTATTGTTGTTTCTTCCAGATCCTTGATGATAGCAGTAGCATAATCTTCACCATTAAGTTCTGATGCCTGTAGCAGTGCGCCAGGACTAAAAACGTTGATTTCCATTATTTTGTCACCGATAATATCCAGTCCTACGAAATACATCCCGTCCTGCATCAGTTTGTCGGCCACTTTCTGTACCATTTGCAGTAGTGCTGGACTGATCTCAGCAACTTGGGCTTTGGCTCCCTGGTGGATATTGCTCCTCAATTCTCCCGCTGATTGTACTCTGTGCACACTAGCGTATTTTCCATTAACGAGCAGTGGTTTCCCATTGAGTAGGAAAAAACGGATATCGCCATATTGTGCATCGGGCAAATATTCCTGAGCGATTAAATAACCGTCGCGACAGATAACCTCAACAATCTGTTTGAGGTTTTTACTTTCCTGCTCATTGACTAGAAAGACATTTTTTCCCCCCGAACCCTTTAAAGGTTTCAGGATAATTTTATTGTTTTGCTCTTCAAAAAACCGCTTCACGTCATCGTAATTTCGCGTCACGATCGTGTGGGGACGGATTTCTTCGGGAAAGTTTTCGAGGTAAAGTTTATTTTCCGCATCAACGAGAGCGCGTGGATTATTAAGTACGCGTACACCAAGATTTTGTGCGAGCTGAGCAAACTGTAATCCCATAGATGCTGCCCAAGGCCTATTGATCATGTCAAGAACGGGGTCAAATCGCAGCCAAATAATATCTAGCTCCCGTAACGATATTTTTTCCTTGGCGGTAGACCGTAATTTATCAATCAATTGATCGGTATCTGCTATACCTTCGATCTGATGTACTGCACGGGCATGAGCGGCTATTTTATCCTGATCCAGGTAAACAAAATCAGCAAGACCGATGTAATAGACGGAGTGGCCACGTAGGAGCGCTTTGTAGGCTAACAATGTTGTTGTGAAACTGGCCTTTTCTTTGTGTGTCTGATTGATGATGAATGCGATTTTCATATAGGAAAGTGCTTTTAATGATTTGAAAGGTTGAAAATATTGTCTCCTGATTTGATTTTTTCTAAGTTCTGTAAATAAGGTTCCGCCAGATAGCGTGGTTTTAGGATCGGATTGTTTAATAATCCTCTTTGTGTTAATTCTTCAACAATGGGGATATAGTCTTCCCGGATTTTACCAATGAGCAAAGGAGAGAGCTCTCTTCCCTCACGGATATAGGTAATGATGCTCATGAGGCCTTTTAGATAAAGAGCATCTTTTGTTAAGCCACCACCGCGGTATACTCTGGTGCAGATATGAAAGGCTATTTCTTCTGTGAAATGATAATGATCTACCAATAAGAAGAAGGTATCGCTGAAATTATGCCCTGCTAGCATATGGTGTACTGCCACTACACGTGCAGCTATAATCCGTAGACGGTCTCCGCTAAGCTCGTTGACCATGTATTCGGAGAATACAGCAAGTCCTTCCTGCAACTGCTCATAGCCGGGTACACCCAGGCTGAACAGTTTAAATGGCTGCGACTTGCCATTGAAATAGGTGACAATGTGGGTACCTACTTCATGCTGTATGAGGCCAATGGCCCTGCTCGCTTCAACCTCATAATATTTGCTGATGTTCAATACACCTCGGTTGACCATGATGCCTGTGATATCTTCGCGGATCCGGACGCCGGTCTCCAGTGAAGGAAATTGTTGTCTGAGATAATGAAGCTCTTCCTTTGCCAATTTGGCGAATTCGGTTGCATTGATCATTTTTTTTGGAGGTGCCGGCTTCTTGCTGTGTTGTTCGTATACCAGTAGAATAGCCTTTGCGGTCTCCAGTAAATTGTCATTGACATTTCCGAATACTTGGAGGCTCCCGTGCATAAAGCCTTCATTGCCACGATCAATCAGCATGGTCATCATAGCATCAAGTTCCTTACGTTTATCTCTAAAAAGATAAGCGATAGTAGGATCATCAATATCTTCAATACGTAAATTATAAAGATTGCGTTTCACCAGCTCCGGATCTATTGGCATGGGTCTATATCTAAATTTTGGTGATTTTAAAAATTTATCTTTCTTAAATTGTAACCATGCTTCACGGGTATTTAAAGGACTGACTAAGAGCAAAAAGTCGAATTTCTGACTTTCAGAAGCTAAATTCTGATCGATTTCCATAATAAGGGGTTGCAGTTCAGTTGTCTTGAGCATCCTGAACTGTGATACCTTTAATGATGTATATAGTCTGATAAATTCAAGAAAACTCTTGCGTAAACTTTTTGTAAATATTTCCCGATAATTGCGCAGAATGAGCGGATATACCTTTCCAGTCGTGACATCATTATAATGCGGTTTCAGTGCAATACCCATGTAAAGTAATTGTTTAAATTCCTCTGCCAATGGATTGATAATAGGAGTTATATCTCTATTTTTTGGTGACTTTGTCTCTTTTTTTATAGCAGTAGACAAGAACATATTCTGTTCATCCGATTCTAAATCTTTGATAAATTTTTGAGCAATAGGAAGTGCTGATTTCTGTGAAATATGGATGGCGACGTCTGTATCCATCTCTTTATCCTGCCAGATTTCAATCAACTGACATGCACCAAATTCATCTATAAGCTGTCTTATTATTGGCGTGATCACCGCATTGAAATCCAGATCTGATGATTTACCTACTAAAGAACAAGATTCCGATTTAACTAAAGTGGATATCATCTGATCTTTGCCTTCTACAGGGATCCGATAAACCAAAAGTAGCGGAATGATGCGTTTGAGAACAAGTTTACTATCTTTCGAAAACTGTATATGAACGGGCTCTTTTTGTATGATGGATGTAACTGCTTTCGTAATCGCTTTACTTTGATCCATAGTGACTTTGGTAGCTGTTTTTGATATACGATACAGAAGATCGTAATAGTTTTTTTAATGACTCGATATGATCAAGATTAGGAGTTCCTGTCCATTCATTCATAAAGTCTTTACGAAACTCAATAGAAAGTACACATCCTTTCTGACCATATTTACTGGTGACCCATTTGGAAAGATAACCACCTGAAAATTTGACGTTCTCACGTACGTCGATCTGGTTTTCATTTATATTGTGTTCTTTCAAGTATTTTACAAATGAGTCGATCAAAGGCCTCCAAATACCTTTATTGTTGATCGTTCCAATATTTATCTCTGGATTTGCGTAGGTGTCGACTGTTTCATCAGGACCAGAACGTTTAGCATTGTAACTATGGATATCATAAATGATAAAATACCCATTTTGCTGAATGCTTTTTTCAATCATGCCCGAAAGAACTTTTTGAATATAATGATACGATTGTTTGAGTTGTGCTAAGATTGTCTTAGTAGGAGGTTGCTTCCATACATTAAGCCCCCATGCCTGATCAGGGCGTAGATATACGGAATCTTGAATAGGTCTATTAAGGTCTACTTGGAATCTGGAGGTTTTAATAATCAGCCGATTAGTATCTAGATCTGTCAGCATACCCGTGTAAGGATCCTCCTCTCGTAATCGTTCGGATTCTGAAAGACTCATGATAGGTGATAGTTGTGGGGCAATCTGATGTCCATCATGTATAGCTAACGCTAGAACTGGTCCACCTTTTTCTTCCAATACATATTCTATTTCCATATTATTCTTTGCTTAAATTAAGTAGATCGTATATCTAGTAAACAATTTCGTGGACAAATAGTTTGAATAGTTGCTCATCAATATGCTATGTAAACTAATTCGCGGCATGCTTGTTATTAGAAATATATGGGATTGATAACTTTTACTAATCGCGGTATTTATTGTAAACAAGGTGATTTTTACGTAGACCCCTGGTTGCCGGTAGATTATGCTGTAACCACGCATGGACATGCAGACCACGTGCGCTGGGGCAATAAATACTATCTGTGCCACCATTTGACAAAGGCGATTATCAAATGTCGTATAAGCGAGGATCTAGTTGTCGAATCAATGGCATATGGGGAGAAAGTTGTTAGAAATGGTGTTCAAATTTCTTTTCATCCTGCTGGACATGTGATTGGCTCTGCTCAGGTTCGTCTTGAATATAAAGGTGAAATCTGTGTAATTTCTGGAGATTATAAAGTAGAATTTGATGGCATCAGTACGGCTTTTGAACCGATTAAATGCCATACGTTTGTTTCTGAAAGTACATTTGGACTTCCTGTATACAACTGGTTGCCTCAAGATGTCCTATTTGACGATATCAAGCATTGGGCAGCACAAAATAAAGAAAATAATAAAACGACCGTGCTTATTGCTTACAGCTTGGGGAAAGCGCAGCGTTTATTGCATAACCTAGCAGGATATCTGCCGATCTACGTGCATAATAGTATTGGTCGACTCAATGTAGCTATTGAACAGGCCGGAGTTACATTGCCTCCCTACAAAACAATAACAGCGGATATGAGCAGGGATGAGCTACAAGGGGGTATTTTAATCGTTCCGCCGGTCATGCGAGATAGCAAGTGGATCAAAAGTTTGCAGGGTGCTGCTGTTGGTATCTGTTCAGGATGGATGCAGGTGCGTTCGCATCGAAGATGGCAGAGCGCTGATGCGGGATTTGCACTGAGCGATCATGCCGATTGGAATGGGTTGATCACGGCCATAAAAGCAACTGAAGCTGAAAAGGTTTATGTAACGCATGGTTTTACATCGGTCTTTTCCCGCTATTTAACAGAGCAGGGAATACCTGCTGAAGCAGTGACAACACAATTTGGCATTGAGGATGAAGAAGCGGTAGCGGAGAAAGGGGGTGATCTTTGAGAAAGTTTAGCCGTTTAATTTCCAGACTCGAACAGAGTAATAAAACTAATGATAAATTAACTGCTTTGGTTGACTATTTTTCTGAAGCGGAGGATGCCGATAAAATTTGGGTTATTGCTTTGTTTACGGGCAAGAAGCCTAAAAGAACGATCAGTACCAACTTGTTGAAAGAGTGGATCACCGAGATCACTGGATTACCCACCTGGTTGTTTGTAGAAAGTTATCACAATGTTGGCGACTTGAGTGAAACGATTGCTTTGCTTTTGCCTCCTTCTACATCCACATCCGATATTCCATTGCATCAATGGATATTGGCGTTGAAGAACTTGTCGGATAGTAGCAATGAAGATAAAAAGGAATTTGTTTTCAACGCTTGGGAAAAACTGAGTACGCAAGAAAGATTTGTGTTTAATAAGCTGATATCAGGTAATTTTCGTATCGGTATCTCATCTAAAAATTTAATTCACGCGCTTGCAAAATTATCAGGTCTGGATACCAATCACATCACGCATAGCATTATGGGAAAATGGGATCCTGAGAAAATTTCTTTTGGTGACTTGATAGGTGGTTTGCATGTTAATACTGATAGTTCCTGGCCTTATCCTTTTTGTCTGGCATATCCGATCGATGTGCCTGTCCATGAGTTAGGATCGGTGGATAATTGGCAGGCAGAGTGGAAATGGGATGGAATCAGAGGGCAGATTATTAAGCGGAATGATGAATTATTTATCTGGTCACGTGGGGAAGAACTGGTAACAGACCAGTTTCCAGAATTGCACGTTGCTTTATCTGGTCTGCCAAACGGTACCGTAATCGATGGTGAAATATTGGCTGTACGTGAAGGCGAAGTATTATCGTTTAGTACTTTGCAGCAACGGCTCAATAGAAAAACAATCAATAAAAAACAACTGGATGAGGCTCCTGTCGCCTTCTATGCCTATGATGTATTGGAATATGGCGGTATGGATTATAGAGCTGAAGCGCTCCATAAAAGAAGGGCTGTGCTCGAAAAGTTATTGCCAATAGCGGAGACAATTTTGACGGCTCCGATTGTTCCTTTTGATTCTTGGGAAAATTTAGTCGCAGAACGGAAAAAGTCTCGCGAACTGAATAGTGAAGGCATTATGCTGAAACGTCAGGATTCTTTGTATCATAGCGGTAGAAAGAGAGGAGATTGGTGGAAATGGAAAATAGAACCTTTTACCATAGATGTGGTGATGATTTATGCGCAAAAAGGAAGCGGGAGAAGAGCTAATTTTTTTACAGACTATACTTTTGCAGTACGCGACGGAGATCAGTTTATTACGATCGCGAAAGCTTATTCAGGTTTGACGGATAAAGAGATTAAAGAGGTCAATAGTTTTGTGGTCAAAAATGCCATAGAGAAATTTGGCCCTGTACGGACTGTAAAACCAGAACTGGTATTTGAGATTGCTTTTGAAGGAATAGCAGTTAGTAAGCGTCATAAAGCAGGGCTTGCGCTACGTTTCCCCCGAATTGTGCGCTGGAGAAGAGATAAAAAAGTAGATGACATCAATACGCTGGAAGATCTGCAGATACTATTAGAATCAACTATGAGGGATAGTGAAAGATGAAAAAAAAGGTAGGCTATCAAAAAGTTGTGAAATGGTTGAAAAGCAGGAAAAGAAAACCATTCCCCTTTCAAGAAGAGACATGGGCATCTTACTTGGAGGGATATAGTGGTTTAGTCAACGCACCTACCGGATTTGGTAAAACCTATTCTGTCTTTCTGGCACCCATCATTGCTTATCTGAATGAGGAGGGCAATGGAAGTAAAAGAAAAGGGAAATTGGGCTTGCGTGTAATCTGGATCACACCATTACGTTCATTGGCAAAAGATCTGGCACGTGCGATGGAAGAAGCTTTATTTCAGCTTGATGTTGACTGGAGGGTCGGCGTGCGGAACGGCGATACTTCAGTATCTGAAAAGCAGAAACAAAAACGAGCCATGCCACAAGTATTATTGATCACACCAGAAAGCTTACATTTACTTCTGGCTCAGAAAAATAACGATAATATCTTTGATGATCTAACCTGCATAGTTGCAGATGAATGGCATGAATTATTAGGCACTAAAAGAGGTGTCATGGTTGAGCTGGCGCTATCCCGAATCAAAGGTATGGTAAGTTTTAGAGAAAACAGGACGCTTCGCATCTGGGGAATTTCGGCGACAATCGGTAACCTCGAAGAGGCTTTAGCGGTTTTGCAACCTGATCATCAAGTGTTGAAAATAATTGTAAAAGCAGCAACTGAAAAGAAGATCCAGATTCAATCAATTATCCCTGATACCATCGAAATGTTACCTTGGGCCGGGCATCTGGGGATAAAATTGGCCGATAAATTAGTTCCTGTTATCAAAAAGAGCAAAACGACCTTGGTTTTCACGAACACCCGAAGTCAGGCAGAGATCTGGTTTCAGCATTTACTGAAGATCCATCCCGATTTTGCGGGTCAGATGGCGATACATCATGGTTCGATAGATTATGAATTACGCAACTGGATTGAAGAAGCATTGCACACGGGAGTATTGAAAGTTGTGATCTGTACCTCATCTCTTGATTTGGGCGTGGATTTTAAACCGGTTGATACTGTGGTGCAAGTAGGGTCACCAAAGGGTGTAGCACGTTTTTTACAACGTGCCGGAAGAAGTGGACACTCACCCTTTGAAACGTCAAAGATCTATTTTATGCCGACCCATGCGCTCGAACTGCTAGAAGTCGCTGCGATTAAAACAGCGGCTAAAACACAGCAGATTGAAAGTAGAGAACCTTTTATCCTGCCTTTTGATGTTTTGTTGCAATATTTGGTAACTTTAGCTGTAGGAAATGGATTTGATAATAAAATAATTTTTGAGGAGGTTAAGAATACCTATGCCTTTTCTGAATTGCTGGCTGAAGAGTTTGACTGGTGTATGCAGTTTATTACACAAGGAGGCTCAAGTCTGCAGGCTTATCCTGAATTTCACAAAGTGGTGTTCGACGAAACAGATGGCTTATGGAAAGTAACCAATAGGCAGATCGCAATGCGTCACCGCTTGCATATAGGTACTATTGTGAGCGATGCTATGCTGAAGGTTAAATTTATGACCGGAGGTTATGTGGGTATGGTTGAAGAGTATTTTGTGTCAAAACTAAAACCGGGTGACCGTTTTAATCTCGCAGGTAGAAGTTTGGAGTTTGTAATGGTCAGAGATATGCTTGTGCTTGTTAAAAGAAGTCAGCATAAAAAAACCATAACACCAAGCTGGCTGGGGGGCAGATTGCCCTTGAGTTCTAATTTAGGTGCTATCCTGCGTCAGAAATACAGTCAGGTATTGGTCGGAGAACATGAAGAGGAAGAGCTTAAGGTGATGAAACCCTTATTCGAATTGCAGGAATCGATTACACATGTACCTAGGGCGGATGAGTTTCTAGTAGAATTAATACATACGAAAGAAGGATATCATCTTTTTGCTTATCCATTTGAAGGGCGATTGGTACATGAGGTTATGGCGGCACTTATAGCCTACCGAATTTCAAGATTGATACCTATTACTTTTTCAATAGCGATGAATGATTATGGTTTTGAATTGCTGAGTGATCAAGAAATACCGATGGATGATGCTATTGTCTATGACGTTTTTTCTCCCGATAACCTAAGCGCAGATATCAGTGCCAGTATCAATGCCACGGAGATGGCAAAGAGAAAGTTTAGAGATATTGCCTGTATTTCGGGACTGGTATTTCAGGGTTATCCCGGTAAATATTTAAAGAATAAGCAGATTCAATCTTCTTCCGCTTTGTTCTTTGATGTTTTTGAATCCTATGATCCCAAAAATCTCTTATTGCGTCAGGCTTATGATGAAAACTTTCATTATCAGCTCGAAGAGCCACGTTTGTTGCATGCGCTGAATAGAATACAGCAAAGTACCATCGTTTTAAAGTGGGCAGAGCGTTTTACTCCATTTTCTTTCCCGATCAAAGTGGATAGTATGCGGGAGAGCATGAGTTCTGAAGAACTCGAAGCACGAATTGAAAAGATGAAGGCCGCAGTGTTTAAAAACTTGGATTAAGATGTACAGAATTATAAAAAGAGGAAAAACGATCATCATGGATAAAGACCGGGCTCTCTATATACCGGCATATCACATGCTGGTCATCAGTGATATTCATTTAGGTAAATCCGGACATTTTAGGAAGGAGGGTTTACAGATTCCTAAACAGGTGTCCGATACCGATATGCTGCGCCTGGATAAACTATTGGAAGTTTATAATCCCAAAACCTTATTGGTAACAGGTGATATGTTTCATCACGATCATAATCTGGATCTGGAAACATTTCGTGAATGGAGAAAGAAGTATGCATCATTAGAGATTATTCTAGTGAAGGGAAATCATGAAAGATTATCCGTTCTATTCTATGAGGAACTCGCTATAAAACTGTTTTCAGATTACTATGAACTGGGTGAGTTTTGTTTTGTTCATAATAGAAAAGATGCACCAGATCGGGGGAAGTTTATATTTTCAGGACATATACATCCAGGTATCTTGTTAAAAGGGAAGGCCCGACAACGGATAAAATTACCTTGTTTTGTCTTTGATGATACGGCGGCACTTTTACCTGCTTTTAGTTTGTTTACAGGATTGTCTCTAATCGAAGTTACTAAAGAACAGGAAGTTTTTGCGATAACAGCTCAACGTGTACTCCCAATGGGAACACGCAGAGCTGAAATTTGAATAAACTGACCTCACTAATCTTATTGCTATTCTATTTCTGAGCAATGATTTCACTTAAAAATAAAGGGTAACTCAAATTAACCCTTATCAAAATAATAGATCGTATTTCTGATTTGATGTAAATTATTTATAATATTATTTACTTCTCAATACCTGTGTTTTTTATGTCCCTATAAAAAATAGCAACCAAAACCTGTCGCATTTTAAGTCAATTAAATCCTTTTCGAAGAGTAATAAGAAATAAAAATGTTTGGAGATATGAAAATTTGTTTATACTATTGTAGTAGGATAGAATAGTATAGACTCCTGTGCTACTTCATCTCATAAACCAACTATAAAATAATAACTAATTATGAACGATTATTTGTATCATCAATTCTGTAAATGGCACAGATTAGGTATTGTCTTTTTTTTCTTACTCATTTCTAACCTTGCATGGGGTCAATCACCATCATTTGAATTAAAAGGTATCGTACTGGATAGTGTGAGTCAATTGCCAATTTCAAATGTTACCATTGCAATAAAAGGAAAAAAAGCATTAGTATCCACAGATTCGCAAGGGCAATTTTTAATTAAAGAAGCGCATATTGGCGATGTTTTGCAATTTACTTCGGTCGGATTTGAAAGTAAATCCGTTAAAGTTGAAAATCAAACTAGGTTAACCATTTATCTCGCATCTTCGAGTTCTAGTTTGGATGAAGTGACTGTTGTTGCCTATGGCACGCAAAAGAAAACCAGTATGGTTGCTTCGATCACTTCGATCAATCCCAAAGAAATTAAAGGTCCCACTTCCAATTTGACTTCTATGTTGGCGGGGCGTGTTGCCGGTTTGATCGCTTACCAGCGAAGTGGTGAGCCCGGTAATGACAATGCATCTTTTTTCATCAGAGGTGTTGGATCATTTGGAGCAGGAAAAAAGGATCCACTGATCCTGATTGACGGAATGGAATCTAATACAACAGCATTAGCAAGGTTGCAACCAGATGATATTGCCGGGTTTTCAGTTTTGAAAGATGCCGCAGCTTCAGCATTATATGGAGCTAGAGGTGCAAATGGGGTTGTGCTTGTCAATACAAAAAGTGGTATCGTAGGAAAGGCTAAATTTAATGCACGATTTGAAAATTCAATCTCGACCAACACGCGTAATTTTAAATTTGCAGATAATATTACTTACATGAAGATGGCCAATGAGGCTGTCTTAACGCGCGATCCTAGAGGTACACTTCCTTATAGTCAAAATAAAATTGACCATACTGAAAATGGTGACGATCCACTTCTATATCCGAACAATAATTGGATAGATCAATTAATAAAAGATCACACCAATAATCAACGTTTTAATTTTAACGTGTCTGGTGGTGGAAATTTAGCGCAATACTATGTTGCAGGTACTTTAAATAGTGATAAAGGGATTTTAAAAACGGAACAAGGGAATAGTTTTGATAATAATATTAATTTAAAGAATTACTCGCTACGTTCAAATATCACGCTTAATATTACGCCTACAACGACAGGGATTATTCGTACATCTGCTCAATTTGATGATTATACCGGTCCATTAGGTGGATATGATAAATGGGGTAATTTGATCAACGGCGGTCAACGTGTCTTTCGCGAAGCGATTTGGTCTAATCCGGTGATGTTTCCAGCCATCTATCCGTCGTCTTATTTGCCTTATTCGACACATCCGTTATTTGGTAATAATTATATTCCAACAACTAAGACCTTGTATAATAACCCATATGCTAATATGGTAAATGGTTTTCAGGAGTACAATAGTTCAACTGTTAATGTACAACTTGAACTAAAGCAAAACTTTGACTTTCTGACAAAAGGTTTGTCCGCGAGATTAATGGCTTACACGCAACGCTACTCTTATTTCTCCGTTATGAGAAGTTTCAAACCGTTTTACTATAATTTAGTCAAGATACCGGGAACTGATAATTCGATATTAAGTCTGCTGAATGAAAATGAAGGGACAGAATATTTAGATTATAATCAAGGTAATAAAATATTGAATACGACTACCTATGGAGAGTTTGCTCTTAACTATAACCGTACGATAGGTGAAGATCATGATCTAACCGGGATGTTGATAGGTATTATTCGGAATTATCAAACAGCAAATGGAGGAGATCTGCAAGCTTCTTTGCCCGCACGAAACCTTGGTGTATCGGGACGTGGTACATACGCCTTTAAGAATAAATACCTTTTCGAGTTTAATTTCGGTTATAACGGATCGGAGCGTTTTTCCAAAGATCATCGGTTTGGATTTTTTCCATCATTTGGTGTAGGTTGGAATCTGCATGAAGAAAAAATGTTTGATTTTATGACTTCTTCTGTCTCGAGATTGAAATTTAGGGCCACATATGGTTTGGTTGGTAATGATCAGATTGGAGATGAAAATGACCGGTTCTTTTACCTGTCTCAGGTCAATCCAAACAATAGCGGTAAGGGATATTCATGGGGAAACAACTGGGATTATTCTAGACCAGGCTATTCTATATCGCGTTACGAGAATCGTGATATTACCTGGGAAAAAGCAACAACATTTGATGCCGGATTTGATCTGAACTTAAAAAACGGTTTAGGTGTCGTGTTTGATTATTATGATTCAAAACGGACTAATATCTTAATGGTGCGTTCTAATATTCCTTCGACTACTGGTTTTCAGGCAAATATCCATGCCAACTTAGGTAAAGTGCAAAGTAGGGGATTTGATCTAGCATTAGATTACAATAAATCTTTTGAAAACACGTGGTGGACACAGTTAAGGGGAAATATGACGTATGCCACTAACAAATTATTGGTCAATGAAGAGCCTAATTATCCTGATAATCTCAGTTACCTCACACATTTAGGACTTCCGATAAAGCAGGGATATGGATTAATTGCAGAAAGACTATTTGTTGACGATATGGAAGCCGAAAATTCGCCATTGCAAAACTTTGGTGGTGCTTTTAGAACAATGGGAGGTGATATCAAATACAGAGATGTAAATGGCGATGGTAAAATAACAGATCTGGATAAAGTGCCAATTGGTTATCCTACCGATCCGGAAATCATCTATGGTATGGGATTTTCAGTTGGTTTTAAAGGATTTGATATAAGTGCATTTTTACAGGGTTCTGCACGGTCTTCATTTTTTATTGATCCGGGTAACATAACACCATTTGCTATAAATGGGCCTTATCAAAATGGACTGTTACAAGAAGTGGCGAACAGTTACTGGTCCGAGGACAATCAAGATACTCGTGCATTCTGGCCTCGGTTGACGGATGGTTTTAATAATAACAACAATCAGTTTTCAACATGGTGGATGCGCAATGGTGCTTTTCTGCGCCTAAAATCTGTTGAGCTGGGTTATAATGTATCGGATAAGTTTCTGACCAGACTAAAGATGTCAAATGTTCGCTTTTATGTCAATGCGATGAATCTCGCAGTATGGAGCAAATTTAAAATGTGGGATCCGGAAATGGGTGGTGAGGGCTTAGGATACCCAGTGCAAGCAGTTTATAATGTGGGTATTAATATTGGATTTTAAAAAAGAAATGTATCATGAAAAAGTTAACTATATTAAAATCAGTGATTGTGTCAGGGGTATTGTTTCTTCAATCTTGTAGTTATTTAGATGTTGTACCCGACAACGTTGCAACTATTGATAATGCTTTTACGATGCGAAGCGAGGCCATTAAATATTTAGCAACCTGTTATTCTTATTTGCCTCAGGATGGTGATCCGACGCGTAACCCGGCTTATATGGCTGGAGATGAGTTTTGGTTAGACTATCCGACACTCAGTATTGATGGGACGAACTGGAATATTGCCAGAGGTAACCAGAATGTCACGAACCCCTATGTCAATTATTGGGATGGCGCAATGTTTAATGGGATTCGTGACTGTAATATTTTTTTGGAAAACATACGCAATCCGGAAAAGGTACGGGACTTAACCCAAGATGAAAGAACGACCTGGGAGGGAGAGGTCTTGTTCCTAAAAGCTTATTATCATTTTATGTTGATGCGCCATTATGGCCCATTTCCGATTATGGATGTCAACTTAGATGTAAACACGTCTATAGAAGCTGCTAAAGTTAAACGTCAATCGATCGATGAAGTTGTTGATTATATTGTTAAAGTATTGGATGATGCTATAGTCAAGCTTCCCAATACCGTACAATCGCCTGTTACTGATTTAGGTCGTATTACCAAACCTATTGCTATGGGAATAAAAGCCAAGGTACTTTTGTATGCGGCTAGCCCTTTATTTAACGGTAATAAAGATTTTGCCAATTTTAGAAATGTCGATGGCAGTCTATTTTTTAATCAGAGTTTTCAAATCGAGAAATGGCAAAAGGCCGCGCAGGCTGCAAAAGAAGCAATTGTAGCCTGCGAGAGTTTAGGAATTGGTTTGTATAAATTTCCAGGAACGGTATTCCCTTTGTCAGATACCACAATAACGCAGATGAGCATCAGAAATGCTGTGACTGAAAAATGGAATAAAGAAACCATTTGGGCTAATCCAACTTCTCGTGCTTGGCAGATGCAGTATTCTTCAATGGCACATATTGATCCTAATAATTCTGGAAATAATAGTGTTCATGGTACTTTAGCACCTACAATAAAAATAATTGAACAGTTTTATACGAGTAATGGTGTGCCTATAGAAGAGGATAAAACCTTAGATTTTTCTAATAAAAATCAGCTTCGGAGAGGTAACCATAGTGAACGTTTCAATAATATTGAAAATTACCAGACGGCACGTCTGCACTTTGACCGTGAAAATCGCTTTTATGCAAATGTTGGATTTGATGGAGGCGTATGGTTTATGGAAAACAGTCCGAGCCGTAGTGACGAAAATACATGGACAACTCAACTACGCTTAGGGTTATTCGGAAGTGGGATTTCCATCCCCATCACGACATACTACCCAAAGAAACTTGTTAACTGGAAATTTGCTTTTAAGGATGGCAACAGCTCCCATATAGAGGAATACCCTTGGCCAATATTAAGACTGGCAGACCTTTATCTGATGTATGCAGAGGCTTTGAATGAAAGTCAGGGTCCTGCTGAAGATGTTTTTTTGTATTTGGATAAAATTCGAGCTAGAGCGGGATTGAAAGGTGTTAAAGAATCTTGGAGTCAATATTCATTTAATAGTAATAAACCAAATACAAAAGACGGTTTGCGACTGATCATCCAACGCGAACGAAATATAGAGATGAGCTTTGAAGGCTCAAGATATTGGGATTTAAAAAGATGGAAGCTCGCGGCGCAGGAACTCAATAAGAATATAACCGGCTGGGATAGAAACCAAGATAAGGACCATCCCGAATTGTTCTATAAAGAACTTACTTTCTTTCAGCAGCGTTTTGTGGCACCGCGTGATTATTTCTGGCCAATCCGCGAAAATAACCTGCTTGTTAATCCCAATTTAGTACAAAATCCAGGATGGTAGTATGATCTTAAATCTGAAGAAATTATGAAAAATTTAATATATGTCAAAAATATAGTGCTCTTGATAGCCTTACTATTTGCTGTAAGTGGCTGTAAAGAGGAAAAAGGTTGGAACCTGCTGGAAGATGATCAAGCTAAACCGGGTGTTATCACAAACGTATCCGTGACCAACGGTTTTGGTAATGCCACGATTCGTTATTCTTTACCAGAAAGCGATAATTTGCTTTATGTCAAGGCAACTTATCAAATGGCCAATGGCGAAAACCGCGTCGTTAAATCATCGCAGTACAAAAATGAAATTCTTATTGATGGATTTCCCGATACACAGAAGCATGTTGTTAAACTATATGCTGTCAGTAAAGCTGAAATTGCATCTGACCCCGTTGACGTTACCGTTGAACCAAAAACGCCAATTTTTGATCTCGTATACGGTCAGTTAAAGGTTGTTGAAACATTTGGTGGTGTTCGCATCACTTCTATCAATAAGGAAAAAGGAAATATTGTTATTGTTCCTATGGTGGATTCTCTAAATAATGGGGAGTTCCTTCCTTTGGATAATTATTATAGTCAAGATTCAGTAATACTTTACAATATACGCGGATTAAAATCGAAGGAAATGAAATTCGCATTTTACATTCGTGACCGATGGCTCAATACATCAGATACGCTCTATAAAACGTTGAAACCGCTGGAAGAAAATCTTTTTGATCGTCAGCAGTTCAGTTCATTGCGCTTGCCGGGTGATGCTCAAGTTTTATATGGTACAGTTGAAAGTATGTGGGATGGTAATATGAATCCTTCAAGATGGCCTTCTCTTTATACAGTAGAAAGTGCCGGTACTCCGCAGTCTTTAACTTTCTCGGTCGGAAAAGAAGCAAAGATGAGTCGGATTGTCGTGTTCCCGAGGAGAGAGAACGGATTCTATGATAAGGGGAATCTCCGTGATTTTGAAGTTTGGGCAAGTAATAATCCAAATTTAGATGGTTCTTGGGAGTCTTGGACCAAATTGGCAACTTGCACAGTTCGAAAACCTTCTGGAACACCATCAGGCACAAATACCAATGCAGACGAAGTCTATGGTATAGCGGGCTGGTCATTTGACCTTCCAGAAGATGCACCTAAATATAAATATTTAAGGATTAGAAATCTTCGCAATTGGAGAGGCAGTTATTTTATGCAGATCGCTCAAGTACAGGTCTGGGGTGTTTATTGATAATTAAAAAAATAAAGAATATGAAACTATATATATTCGTACTATCCTTATTTGGTGCTTGGATGTTGGCATCCTGTTCTAAAATGGATGATTTTACCAAGTACACAAATGGCCAAGAGCAAATTTATCCTGCGAAATTAGATTCCATTAAAGTCCGATCAGGTAAATATAGGGTACAGATTGAGGGTGTTTTTCGGGTAAGTACAGGAATCTCCGAAATCCGTGTCTATTGGAACAGTAAACAAGACTCCATGCGATTTCCGGTTCAGCTGAAGAACGCAAATGATACCGTTCGTTGCTTGATCGAAAACCTGCCTGAAGGACCGATGAATTTTGAAGTCAGAACATTAGATCCTCAAGGAAGATTATCGATACCAACAAATCTGGTAGGATCAATCTATGGCGAGCGATATCGCGAAGGATTATTTCAGCGTTCTGTAGTGCAACAAAATTTTGTTGCAGGTCAGCAGTTGCAATTGGTAACACAGGATGTTGCCGCTACTATGGGAGCTGACGCTATGCGTATCAAGTACAAAAAAGATGATGGAAAGATGATCGATACTTTAGTGAAAACAAAATCCCAGAATGCACAAATACTTCTTTCTCATTACGCACTTTATAGTGAACTGTCTTATCAGACTATTTTTAGACCGGATAGTAATGCGATCGATACTTTCGTGGTACAGCCGACGAAGTTAATACCCAAGGGAGATATTACGGCCTGGTATTTAAAAAACTTTAAGAAACCTTTTACATCTGTTGCTTATGATGGAAACCGATGGGGTACGCTGAATGATTGGATAACAAATTCAAGTATGAAAAATCACAATGGTTTTGGTGGTTTTGCTTCTGATGATGGGGGAGTGGTCAATGTGGAAGCTGGATGGGGAGCTCCTGCTATTGTAAATGGTAAAATTGAACAACAGGTTACACTTCTTCCTGGAAAATACAGATTTTTCTGTACTTTGTCAGCAACAAATTATGATCAACCTCCTGCATATCTGGTAATCAGTAAATCGAATAAAACTATCCCCGATTGGGAACAGATTAATGATGCACTATTGTATACAGAAGTGAAATCTGATGGAATTTATTTTGATATTAAAGAGAAAGTAACGGTTAATATGGGAATGCTGCTTAATTTTCAACCTGATCATTATATGAAAATTGATGCTTTTCAAATCACATTACAATAATAGATGATATAAATTATGAAAAAAATTTTAGGAATATTTTTAATACTCGCCACTTCTCTTCAGGTACAGGCTCAAATATTTGAAGTAAAAAAAAATGAACTGGTATTTAAATACGACCGAGGAGCAGGGAAATATAGTGTGTCCCAAAATAATAATTTGATTATAAAAGATGCTGTTTCTTATGCAGTTCTTTCAGATGGCACGCGTGTCAGTTCTGAAAATCTGAACGGAGTTTCAAAAATAAGTGAACAAGTTGTTACTGATGCTTTAGGAAAAGGGAAACAGTATACAGTATCTTCAAAAACTAAAGCCGGTATAGAGATGAAGCAACATTTTTTTCTATACGACCAGAAACCGATTATTTTAGTTCAATTGGAAATTAACGGAAAAAACATAGCAAGTAATGATATGTCTCCTTTATATATGCAGGCGAATATAAGTGGACTTGGTAAAGCATTATATCAAGTTGCTGTACCTTTTGATAATGATACTTTTATTTCTTATGAAAATGAGTCCCTTTCAAAAACAAATAAAGTAAGCGCTGAAGTGGGTGTTGTTTATGATAAGAATAGTAATCATGGATTGGTTATCGGTTCCTTAGACCAGTCTGTCTGGAAATCGGGTATATCCATTGGAGGAAATCAAAATAATTATGATTTTCTTGCAATAAAAACAGGATTTACGGATGTTAATATTACCCGAGATTCTATGGGACACGGCTTTATAAAAGGCAATCGTATTATTTCGCCGAAGTATTTGATTTCTTATGTAAAAGATTGGCGTGTTGGAATGGAGGACTATGCAAAGATCCATCGCCAACTACAAACACCTTATGTACAGCAGTGGACAGCTGCTACGCCTGTTGGTTGGAACAGTTGGGGCGTGATTCAGGAAAAAATTAATTTTCAGAATGCTACCGCTACAGCACAATATTTTGAAAAAGATATTCCTCATTTTCGCAATGCAGACGGTGATGCTTTTATTGATTTAGATTCTTTTTGGGACAATATGACACCAGGAGGTATGTCGGGAGATTATAGTCAACTTGAAAAATTTGTACATTATTGTGACTCTTTGGGTCTTAAACCAGGTGTATACTGGGCTCCTTTTACCGATTGGGGACATGGCAGTGGACCTAACCGAACAGCGGAGGGAAGTTCTTATAAATTTGGTGATATGTGGACCAAAACGAAAAGTGGCTATCACAATTTGGATGGTGGACGTGCTTTGGATCCTACGCATCCGGGTACATTGGCACGTATGGATGTCATATTGGGTAAACTGGTTGCGTGCGGGTTCAAGATGATTAAAATAGACTTCTTGTCACATGCTGCTATTGAGTCTACAGGGTTTTATGATAAAAATACGTCTACGGGAATGCAAGCCTATGCTGTTGGAATGAAACATCTGGTAGATGTCTTGAAAGGCAAAATGCTCATTTATGCGGCGATCTCTCCATCATTAGCAACCAATCAATTTGCTCATATGAGACGCATAGCATGCGATGCATGGAAAACGCTCGACCAGACTGAATATACCTTGAATAGTGTGAGCTACGGTTGGTGGCAAACGTATCTGTATGATTTTATTGATGCTGATCACCTGGTCTTTCATGACGAACCGGAAAATGTAAACAAGGCAAGATTACTTTCCGGTATTGTTGCAGGTACGATTATCCTTGGCGATGATTTGTCGAAGAAAGAAAATTGGCAAAAAAACATGAATGTTTATCTTCAAGATTCAGAAATATTAAAGGTCATAGCAGATGGTAAAAGTTTTAGACCAGCTGGATTTGTGGAGGGAAAATCTGCAAACCAATGCTATTTTAAGAAATCGGGTAAGTATCTTTATGTTGCTATTTTTAATTTTAGCAATGAAAAGCAACATGTTGCTGTGGATTTCACACCTTTAGGTTTGAATCCTGCGCAACAGTATGTAGCAGAAGAATTATTTACCAAAACAAAGCAGAACATAAAATCTGATTTGCCAATTGCATTTAATGAAGGAGGCGGTAAACTTTTTAGAATCACCCTTTAACTCCTATTTAGTATTTATATATGAAAATATCCAAAGAAGAAAATAGTGCAACTTTAATCGCGCGGATAAAACGGTTAGAATCATTAAATACACTTTCTAAACATGAGTGTATTGTTCAAGGAGTGCTGGATGCTATCGATGCAAATGAGCTAGAAGTGCATTCCAGTCTTCCATCAGTCAATAATATGATACATTACCTCGGATATGCCAGAGAAACTTTTTCAAAGGCATACCGGGATCTTATAGCGCATGGAGTTGTTGAGTCTAAAAATAGAAAAGGATATTTTGTCGTAAGTAATAACACCCAGATGAAACAAAAAGTGGCTGTCGTGTTGTATGCTTATGATACATTTCAAGATACGTTAGTATCGGAATTGCGTTCAAATCTTCCAGAAGAAGTATCCGTCGATTTATTTTTCCACCATAATAATATGGAGACTTTTGAAGATATTTTTAATCGTATCCAGGGAAAATATACGGTTTACATTGTAGCTCCTATTGAAAATAAAGCTTCGGTCCAGCTATTAAGATCCATATCTCCTTCAAAGCTTTTAATTATTGATCGTTTATTGGATTTAGGCGACGAGTATTCGTACATAGCTCAAGAATTTGAGAACTCTACTTATAAAGTTTTTGAACAGCTGTATCCTAAAATAAAAAAGTATAGAGAAATTATCTTTTATTTTAGAGAAAACACAGCAGAACCCAATGAAATCAAAAATGCATTTCTGAAATTTTTGGATAAGTATCAAATAAAGGGGCATATTGAAAAACAATATAAGCCCGGTAATTTAGAAAAGGATACGCTTTATTTTACGATTCACAATCCAGAACTGTACCTCATGCTGAAAGATATTTTGCAAAAGAAATGGAGATTAGGAAAGGACCTGGGGATTCTTTCTCATAATGATGATGTCATCAAAGAAATCATCAGCGGGGGGATTACAACATTTTCCACCAGTTTTCATACGATAGGTCAAGAAGCTGCAAAATTTGTTTCACAGCGGGTCCCTGTAAAAATGATTGTACCGACTGAGCTGGTAGATCGAAAATCACTTTAACAGATAAGGTAGACAAATTGATATGATAGTTGCAAGTTTTTGCTTTTTTACGGTTTTAGTAGCATTATGGTCTCTGTTAAAGTATAAATCGTATTATACGACTACATTAAGCGGTTTTTTTCTAGCCGGTAAAAGTAATAGCTTCTGGATGGTTGGATCTGCACTTCTGTTGACCAACCTAAGTGCAAATCAATTTATTGGTGAAAACGAATCTGTTTACATTAACAACTTATCTGTTATAGGATGGGGAGTGAGTTCGGTGGTCGCCATGTTAGTCGTTTCGGAGTTTCTGTTACCGATTTATTTCAAACATGGTTTTCGAACCATACCCGATTTTCTATCGCTGAGATTTAATGCGAAGACCAAGTTAATCGTTTCCGTACTTATCCTTGTTGGCTACATCGTTAATTTGTTACCTCCAGTTTTATATGGAGGGGCGTTAAGTTTGGCCATCATGTTTGATGTACCTGCCTATTTTCAGATTAGTTATTGGCAGAGTATCTGGGTACTTGTCTGGGCTTTAGGAATTATCGGTAGCCTGTATAGCATATTAGGTGGATTGAAATTAATTTCTTTATCTGATGTCAGTTTAGGTTTGGGACTATTTTTACTTGCTCTGATAATTCCAGTATATGCATTTTGGTATCTGGGCAGTGGAAACATATGGGAAGGAGTTCAGCAAGTATTTCTGAATAAAACAGAGCACTTGAATGCCGTGGGAGATAAACACGATGCGGTACCTTTTTCGACGCTCTTTACCGGCATGTTACTGATCAATTTCTACTACTGGGGTATGGAGCCATACATCGCCCAACAAACCTTAAGTGCAAAAAATTTAAAGGAAGCACAGAAAGGCATGACACTGGCCGCAGGGGGCAAATTATTGATGCCCTTGCTTATTAATCTTCCAGGACTTCTGGCCATACATCTCTTGCCAAAAGTTGAGCCCTCGGCATCTGTATTTCCTAATCTGATTGTTCATATTTTCCCTGATATTCTTGTTGGTTTTTCACTCGCACTTGTTTTTGGTGCCGCTATGACTACATACACTGCGGGATTACAAAGTTGCGGTAGTTTATTTATTTTTAATATCTATAAACCTTATCTGGAGCAACGTAATATCATCGTGTCGGAAAGCCAGCTCGTAAAAAAAGGCAAATATTTTGAACTCATCATTTCTTTGTCAGCTATGTTTATTGCACCTTTTATCCTTTTTGCACATGATGGTTTCTATACGTATTTGCAGACGGTTTCAGGACTTTTTAATATGCCTATTTTTACGATCATGATGATGGGTATTTTATCCCAAAGGGTAACCCCACCGATGGCTCAACTGGGACTGTTTTTATATATGATCAGCTATTTTACCCTTGTGTTTATTTGGAAACTAGAACTGCATTATCTGCATTTATTTGCCTTATTATTTGTCATTATAGCGATTATTATCTGGATAGGCAGTAAGGTAACACAACCTCATTATAAATCCACTTTTCAATTTGAATTTTCAGGATTGGATCGTACTTCCTATTGGAAAGGAAGGCATTTGGTCGGTACCATCCTAATTTTAGTTATGATAGCGATTTACATTGTTTTTTCACCCTTGGGCCTAGCCCAATAAATCTATTTTTTATGTTAAAATCACAAAGAGCATATATATTCATTGTAGTATTGATATTTTTTGTAAAAACGACTGTTTATGGTCAGCAGTATTTTCTATGGGATGATCAACCTGCTAAGGATTGGATGACTGAAGCTTATCCGATCGGAAATGGTCGTATTGGTGCCATGATATTCGGAGGAGTGAATAAGGAACATATTCAATTTAATGAGAACAGTCTATGGACCGGTAACGAACAGGAAACCGGAGAATATCAGGCTTTTGGGGAAGTGTTTGTTGAATTTGGACAGGTTGGAGCAAAACCTTTCTCAAACTATAGCCGAAAATTAGATTTAGATCAGGCCTTGCACCATATCACATACAATCAAGATAATCAAAAAAGAAGCCGCAGATACTTCGCTAGTAATCCGGACCAGGTGATGGTAATGGAATACACAAATGAAAATAAAAAATCACTAAATGCAACCATCAGACTTAAAGATAGTCACGGCAAACTAACAAAATCGATAGCCGGCGATTTGGTGTTCAGTGGTGTACTGTCCAATGGTATGGAATATGCTGCACGCCTCCACGTAAAAGCGGAAGGGGGAGAGGTTTTGGAGACAAAAGGAGAGGATGGCGAAATATTTATCCAGGTTCAATCGGCAGATAAAATCGTTATACTTTTGAGTGCGGCGACAGATTATGCCAATACTCGGTCTACGAATTGGAAAGCGAATGAAAAGCCATTAGAAGCGAACAAGAGATATATCCAAGAGGCTGCTAAATATCATTTTGATCAATTACTTACCAGACACTTAAAAGATTATCAATCACTTTTTGCTCGAGTACAGTTACAATTGGGGACTGAAGATTTATCGGAAGAGCTAACGACAAAAAAACTGCTTCAGCGATATAATCAAAAGCCATCACCGGCGCTAGAATCCCTAATCTACCAGTATGGGCGCTACCTGCTTATAAGCTCTTCTCGTAAGGGCGGACTACCCGCCAATTTACAGGGATTATGGAATAATAGTAATACCCCTCCATGGCGATCAGATTACCATTCCAATATCAATGTGCAAATGAACTATTGGCCTGCTGAGGTAGCAAATCTAAGCGAATCTGCATGGCCATATCTGGATTACATCAATAGTATGCGCGAAGTAAAGAAGGAAAATACACAAAAAGAATTTCCAGGTGTTCGCGGTTGGACGGTTCGTACTGAAAATAATATTTTTGGAGGAGAAAGCTTCTCCTGGAATACACCAGGCAGTGCATGGTACGCGCAGGCACTTTGGGAACACTATGCATTTAATCGTGACAAAGCGTATTTAAGAGATTTTGCTTATCCAATATTAAAGGAAATATGTCAATTTTGGGATGATAGACTTGTTCGTCGTGATGATGGAACTGTAGTGGCACCCATGGGCTGGTCACCTGAACACGGACCTACCGAAGATGCTGTGAGTTACGATCATCAGATCATTTTCGACCTTTTTACGAATTATGTTGAGGCCTGTCAAATTTTACAAATTGATAAAGCATATGGCAAGCATATCGAAACACTTCGCAATGCATTATTAAAACCAAAAATTGGAAAATGGGGGCAGTTGCAAGAGTGGGAAACCGACCGTGATGATCCTAATGATAAGCATAGACATGTTTCTCATTTGTTTGGCCTATATCCAGGACGACAAATATCTAAATGGGAAACCCCAGAATTAGCTAATGCGGCAAAAGTAACACTAAATGCGCGAGGAGATGAATCTACAGGATGGTCTATGGCTTGGAAAGTAGCATTTTGGGCTAGGTTACAAGATGGTAATCATGCTTACCAGATCTTGAAAAATTTTATTAATCTCGTAGGAGGTGAAGGGATAGATTACGATAACGGCGGTGGGGTATACGCGAATCTGCTTTGCGCACATCCACCATTTCAGATTGATGGTAACTTAGGTTATGTTGCCGCTGTTAGTGAAATGATCGTACAATCACAGAATAATATGATCGAGTTATTGCCAGCATTGTCAGATAATTGGAAAGATGGTAAAATTAAAGGATTGAAAGCTAGAGGAAACATTTTGATTCACGAATTGATATGGAAAAATAAGGAGGTTGAATCTGTTGTTTTAAAATCTTTAGAGCATCAGACTATTCAGCTTTTGAGTGCAACTGTACTTAAAGACGCAAAATTGATGAAGGAAGTTAACGGTAAGTATATATATCAGATACAATTAAAACCAAATCAGAGTTTAAAGCTCACTAAGGCAGTTAAAAATTGATAATATAGAGTATTCCTTATGCTTATGTCAGGTATTTGGTATAATATTTGGGTGTAGAGCTTTAAAAAAAGAATACACTGCTACTTTTAATCTTTAATTTGAAAGTAGCAGTGCTTAAATAAAGTGATATATGAAAAGCATAATTTTTTTGGCAGTTTTGCCATTGTCCATTTTAGCAAGTTGTACGTCTGGTAGCAAGGGGAGTGAAGAAACTAAAACGGGTGATTCACTAACGGTAGAATTTATTGGTTCAGCACCGTTAGATATAAAAAATCCAGAAGGTAAAGTACAATTATATGCTGTTGCAGAGAATATAGCTGATGTACCAGCAACATTATTGGAAGAAAAAAATATTCAACAGTCTGGCGTTCCTTTCACAATTGATTTTGTTTTACCAAAAGATCATAAATCGCATATAAAGCCTGCGGTAGCTGCACATGAAGCAGTCAAATATTATGTTACTGTTAAATGGGATTCGGATGGTAACGGAAAAGTAGAAAAAGGAGATATTATGATTGACTATGACAAACAGTTCCCAAATGTAAAACTTGGAGCAGGCAAGCAACAAGTTTATTTGACCGTTATTAAATAATAGTGAGGTAGCACCGATCGTATGTATATATCCATTAATGCTATTTTAAATTTAAAATGATAAGTTTCTAACTGCTTTTCAGAGTAAATAGTAACTATTTTTATGAATTGTGATTTAGGAAGTATCATTATTTTAAAAAAATTGATAACCATTTAACGCTAGAAAATATGAAAAAAATAATCACATTATCGTTTGTTATTTTGACGATGATAAGTTGTAGGAATAGGGATTCAAAAACTGAAAACCGTAATGCTGCTTTTGAAGAAATAACAGGTAAAACAGTTACTTTCTCAGAGCCGGCATGTTATGCTTACAATGACGGCAATAATCATATTTCGTTGGAATTTACTGATATAGGACCAACTCTTAAAGGAAACCTTACGTACGCTTTCGCCGAGAAAGATAAGAATACTGGCACTTTCGTAGGGCAGCTGAAAGATAATGTGCTGCTCGCAGATTACACTTTCAAGTCAGAAGGAGTAACTTCTGTTAGGCAGGTTGCATTTAAAGTAAGTAAAGACACATTGATTGAAGGATATGGTGATATGAATGCTGAAGGGACGGCTTTCAAAGATATAAAGCACTTGAATTTTACCTCAACTATGCCCTTGGTAAAAGGAGATTGTGCTGAAAAAAAACAAGGTTGCCTGTTTGAGGATGGAAAATCATACTCGGAATTGGAGCAAAGGTGCATTACATTAGCCACTTTAAAAACAACCTTAAACCCTTTGAAGGATGGGGCAAGAACGGAAGGTAAACAAGCCTATGTTTACTTTAGTTCGGACAATTCTAAAGCTGAAGTTTTTTTGCCCAATTCTAATAATGGTATAGTATTGGAAAAAAAAGGTGAAGGAAACTGGGTTTCTGGAAATTACATCCTCATGGCATGGAAAGGATATGTGTTACAGGATAAAGGTGTAGCTGTTTACGGCGGATAATTATTTCAGTTTAAAATACAAACAATTACAGCAACCTTACATGAAAGGTTGCTGTTTTTTTATGCTTATCATTGTAGTATAACAGCTAACCAATATGTATGTTTGACTTTTGACAGAAAATTGTCAAAAAACAAAAAGAGTAAAACAAAACTTATTTTAAATTTTAACTTAGACATGCTCTTTGTTAGCGTTTAAGATTATGGATCGTCGAATTACATTTTTTACTTTAAAGGAGTTTGTTGCCGAGCAGATGAACAAACAACAGTATGAGGGATTTACTATCTGTCATTTACAGAAAAGTAATATGACTGACATTCGCTCTTATGAGCCTATGCGCACTGACAGCTTTGGAATGAGTATTATCCTAAAAGGAACGCTCGGCATGCGGATTGGTTTTTCTGAACAGGAAATCCAGGAAAATATGGCATTCTTACATTCACCGACTACAATTATTGAGTTTTTGGAAAGGAGTGATGATCTGGAAATGATCAGTTTTATGTTTTCTTTAGATTTTGCTAAAAAAATAGGCATGTTTTTTCAAGGCAGATCGTCCTTAGATTTTTTGTTTGACAATTATTTAAAGGTATTTTCCTTACGTGAACCTGTAGTTAAGCGATTTGTAGTTTATCTAGAACATTTAAGAGAAGTTAATCTGAGTCCCACACCAACTAAACATCAGGCGGAAATTATTAAAAGTACTTTTGCACTACTCAACTACGAAATAGAATCAGAACTTATGGATCATGTTATCGGTCAGGTAGTACTCAGTGGCCGAAAAGAAAAATTATGTTTGGATTTCATTACGCTGGTGGTAGATCAATTTCACGTTCACCGTTCAGTCCAGCATTATGCCGATTGCTTATTTGTGAGTCGAAAATACCTCAGCAGGGTTATAAAAGAAGTTACAGGGTTAAGCCCGCTGCAGATTATTGAACAAACGTTGATGGCTGAAGTGACAGCTAAATTACGGTCTAATTTTTACTCAATCTCAGATATCATGCAACAATTGAATTTTAGTGATTTACCTACTTTTAGCAAATTCTTTAAAAAGAATACAGGTCAATCCCCGATTTTGTATCGTAAAGAATTATTAACTTAAATTTATCCCGAACTTAATTTAGTGTCTTTTTGACAAGTTAAAGCTCCCTTTAGACTTTTTAACCGATTTAGTCAGATATATATTTGTATTAATTGTACATGAGGAGAAAAGATGGGGTCTGAAGTCCAATATTTTAGTGACTAACCCTTCTTTTCGAATCTTTAAATATAGCGAGAACATAATATATTTTAAATGAATCGGAAATTAGTTGTTCAATCAACATTGCTAGGCTTAAGCCTAGGATTCCTAACAAGTTGTGGTCAAAAACCAAACCAGGGAGGGGAGGCGCCCGCAGCCTTAGAAGTTCCAGTGATGACACTTCAAGAAGAAAATGGAATATTAACAAAAACTTATGCAAGCAGCATTGAAGGAGTTGTAAATGTTGAAATCCGTCCACAAGTTTCCGGTTATCTGGCTAAGATCTTTGTTGATGAAGGTGCATTTGTCAGGGCTGGGCAGACTTTATTTCAAGTGGATGATCGTACCTATAAAGAGCAGTATAAAAATGCGCAAGCATCTATTTTAGCAGCAAAGGCCAATCTGTCCAATGTTAAAATAGATCTAGATAGGAAAAAAGAATTAGTAAGTAATAAACTCGTATCTAATCTACAGGTTGACCAAGCACAGGCAACGTACGAAGGTGCCCAAGCGGCTTTAGCGCAGGCAAATGCCGTTTTTGAAACAGCGAAAATTAACCTTGAATTCTGTACAATCAAAGCTCCGGTCAGTGGCACTATAGGTCGTATTCCTTATCGATTAGGAAGTCTCATTAATCCTGCTGCAGTCGAACCCTTAACGCTCTTATCAGATACCCATGCCGTATTTGCATATTTCTCAATGAGTGAAAACGATTTTGTTAATTTTCAGGCAGCATTACCGGGAAACTCTGTTGCTGAAAAGTTGAAGCAAGCCGCTCCTGTAACTTTAAAAACAGCTAATGGACAGGACTTTCCACATTTAGGAAAAATTGATGCTATTGAAGGTCAATTCGACAAGAACACAGGTTCGATCAGTCTTCGGGCAAAATTTGAAAACCCGCAAGGACAATTACGAACAGGAAACACAGGGAAAATAGCATTAGATCAACATATTGAGCAGGTTGTTGTGGTTCCGATCACAGCAACGACAGCCATTCAAGATAAAATTTATGTCTTTACGATCAGTAAAGAAGGAAAGGCGGTACAGACGCCAATTGAAGTAAGCGGTAAACAAGAATCTCAATACTTCGTCAAATCAGGTGTTACAGCAGGTGATCAGATAATTACAAATGGACTTAGTTTCCTTCAGAATGGTATGCCTGTTAAGGTAAAATCCGCAACCACAGTAAAAGATAGCGTGAATAAATCTTAACAACCATTTATCCTTAGTCATTATGTTAAAAAAAATAATTAAAAGGCCAGTATTGGCTACAGTTATATCCATATTGCTGGTTATTCTGGGGGTCGTGGCTATGCTCGGTTTACCCATTACCAAATTTCCTGAAATCGCCCCACCAAGTGTGACTGTAATGGCGACTTACCCAGGTGCCTCTGCCGAAGTAATTGCAAAGGCAGTAGCACCGCCATTAGAAAATGCTATCAATGGTGTAGAAAATATGGACTTTCTTACTTCTACATCGAGTAATGACGGTAGTTTGATGATTACTGTTGTTTTTAAATTAGGAACAGATCCGGATCAGGCCGCAGTAAACGTACAGAACCGAGTATCGCAAGCAACGAGTATGTTACCTGCAGAGGTTAATCAGATCGGTGTAAGCACACTAAAAAGACAGAATAGTATGGTGGCCATGGTAACGCTATACTCCGATGATAATAAATCAGACGAACTTTTTATAGAGAATTATGCTAAGATTAATATTGTTCCAGAGTTGAAGCGTATCACAGGAGTCGGTGATGCACAGGTATTCGGTAACAAAGATTACTCGATGCGCGTTTGGCTCAATCCAGCTCAGATGGCTTCCTATGATATCACGCCGCAAGAAGTGTCTGCTGCGATCCAGACTCAGAATATTGAAGCTGCTCCAGGAAGATTTGGAGAGAGTACCAAGGAAGCTGTAGAATATGTCATCCGATATAAAGGAAAGCTGGCTGAAGCAGCCGATTACGAAAATATTATCATACGCGCAAATGCAGATGGTTCCGTGTTGCGTCTGCAGGATGTGGCTAAAGTTGAGTTTGGGTCGTACACCAATACAGTTGCCACAGCGTATAATAAGAAACCGGCGATTATGATTGCCCTTTATCAGACAGCTGGTTCAAATGCCAATGCAGTCGAGATAGAGATGCAGGAACGTTTACAGGAGCTTTCAAAGTCGTTTCCCGCAGGTATTAAATATACTACGCCGTACTCTTCGAAGGAATCTTTAGATCAGTCTGTTGCTCAAGTTATCACCACCTTGCTAGAAGCTTTTGTACTCGTTTTTATTGTTGTATTTATCTTTTTACAGGATTTTAGATCGACATTAATTCCAGCGATTGCAGTTCCGGTTTCTATTGTTGGTACATTTTTCTTTATGCAACTGTTTGGATTTTCGATCAATCTACTGACTCTTTTTGCACTCGTACTTGCGATTGGGATCGTTGTCGATGATGCCATCGTTGTCGTAGAAGCAGTACATGCTAAAATGGAGAAGAAAAAGTTAAATGCAAAAGCGGCGACAATGTCTGCAATGAGTGAGATCACAGGCGCTATTATATCCATTACGCTTGTGATGTCGGCAGTATTTATACCCGTTGCTTTTATGGAAGGCCCTACAGGTGTGTTTTATCAACAATTTGCTTTGACCTTGGCAATGGCAATTCTGATCTCAGCAGTTAATGCACTAACCTTAAGTCCTGCATTATGTGCGTTATTATTAAAATCACACGATGGGCATCATGAGGAGAAGAAAACAAATTTTAAAGAACGTTTTTTCGCAGGATTTAATGCAGCTTTTAATAAACTGACATTTCGTTACGGTAAATCTGTCCTTTTCTTAATAAAACGTAAAACTGTGGCATTCTCAGGACTGGCAGTGCTATTGGTATTGTTTGTATGGATGTTCCGTACCACACCGACAGGTTTTATACCCGATGAGGATCAGAGTTTTTTAATGGCCATGGTCAATACGCCACCAGGTGCATCTTTAGATCGGACAACTAAAGCCATAACCGATGCAGAATTAGAAATTCAGAAACATCCTTCTGTAGAATCGGTGATCAGTATTTCGGGTTTAAATATGATGAGTTTTAGTACTTCATCTTCTGCAGGGGTACTGATGATCCGCTTGAAACCACTCAAAGAAAGGGGAGAAGTTAAAGATATCAATCAAATTTTAGTTGCTCTTCAAGGACAGTTACAAGGAAATCAAAGTGCAAACTTCTTTGTATTGGGTATGCCGACTGTATCGGGTTTTGGTAATACTTCAGGATTAGAAGTTGTTTTACAAGATAAGACCGCTGGCAGTTTAAGTAAATTCAGTGAAACGGCCAATGGATATATGGGCGCATTGATGCAACGACCTGAGATCGCATTTGCCTTTACCACATTTAATGCATCCTATCCACAGTATGAAATGGTTGTTGACGAAATGAAGGCCAAACAGCTTCACGTGAATGTCTCCGATTTAATGACTTTGATGCAAGGATATTACGGAAGTATGCAAGCATCCGATTTCAATCGTTTTGGAAAGTATTACCGTGTTGTCATCCAGGCATCTCCTGAGTTTAGGTCAGATCCTTCCTCTTTAGATGGAATTATGCTTAAAAATCAATTGGGCCAGATGGTACCGATTAACAGTTTAGTACAATTAAAACCTGTATCTGGTCCAGAGACAGTAGAGCATTTTAATTTATTTAATGCCATTAACATTACCGCGATGCCAAAACCTGGGTATAGTACTGGTCAGGCGATGCAAGCTATAGATGAAGTTAGTGCCACTTTTTTACCCAATGGTTTTGCGCATGATTGGAAAGGAATGAGCCGTGAAGAAAAATCATCCAGTGGCCAGACTGCTGCTATTTTTGGATTATGTATTGTTTTTATATACTTCTTGTTATCAGCTCAATATGAAAGTTATATTCTGCCATGGGCAGTTTTGATCAGCATTCCCTGTGGTCTGTTGGGCGTATTTGTAGGAATTGGTTTTGCAGGTTTATCCAACAACATCTATGTACAGGTTGCTTTGGTTATGTTGATCGGACTTTTGGCCAAAAATTCTATTTTGATTATTGAGTTTGCTATTCAGCGCAGACGCGCAGGAAAGAGTATCGTAGCCGCCGCTGTTGAAGGTGCAAAGGCAAGACTTAGACCGATTTTGATGACATCCCTTGCATTTATAGCGGGTTTGTTGCCGTTGCTGTTTGCAGTAGGGCCTTCGGCGATCGGGAATCATTCCATCGGTTATGCTGCAGTATTTGGTATGCTTGCAGGAACTGTATTCGGGGTGTTTTTAACACCGGTCTTGTTCGTCGTGTTTCAGTACCTGCAGGAACGTATGAGCGGAAAGCCTGCGGAAGAAAGCGATTGGGAGTATGAAGAAACAGAAGTTTCACATTAAAAGTAAATCAAATGTTAAGCATTAACATAAATATGAATAAAATAAATATGACTTGCCTGTGTCTCACCCTAATGGTAACAGCTGCCTGTAAGTCTGTGAAATATGTTCCTAACCCAGTAGCAGTACCTGCAGCATTTACGCAGGATAATCGAGTCATTGAAAGTGATAGCAGTTCCATTGCATCACTGTCATATAAAGAGTTCTTTAGTGATCAGATTTTATTAGATCTTATCGATACCGCGCTTATGAACAACAATAATCTACAGGTGGCTATTAAACAGATTGATATCGCAACCGAATCTATGAAACAGGCAAAATGGGGTTATTTACCACAGATTGGATTGTCAGCAGGAACGGGAACGGTAACCAGACCATCTGATAATAGTATGAATGGTATGATGGCTGGTCAATTTATGGGAAAAAAATACATGGAGGATTACACAACTGCAGTAAATATTTCTTGGGAGGCAGATATATGGGGTAAGATCAAGGGACGTAAAGAGATGGCGCTGTCCAGTTATTTACAGACTCAGGAAGCCAGTAAGGCAATTCAAACACGCTTGGTTAGCACCATCGCACAGGGATATTATAACCTGCTGATGCTTGATTTGCAAAAAGATATCAGCTTGAAAAATTTGAGTTTAATCGACAATATTTTACAGATGACGCGGGTACAGCATGCTCTGGGACTCACAACACTTTTAGCAGTGCAGCAACAAGAAGGTAACCGAGATCTTGTGTTAAAATCTATTCCGGTATTGGACGAGCAGATTATCATTCAGGAAAATGCTTTGCAGGCATTGGCAGGTCGCATGCCGGGTCATATAGAAAGAAAAACTTCTTTAGTCACTTTAAAGGCAAAAGATCATCTCGCAACAGGTGTTCCTGCTATGATGCTGGCTTTACGTCCGGATGTAAGAACTGCAGAACTGGAAGTCCAAAAGTCATTCGCACAGGTGCATGTTTCTAAAGTAAGCATGTACCCGAGTTTAAATATTACAGCACAAGGAGGATTAAATGCTTTTAAAGCAAGTGATTGGTTCAATATCCCAGGTTCGTTATTTGGAGCCTTAACGGGTTCACTGACGCAACCAATAGTACAAGGTCGACAGCTAAAGACAGCTTTCAATCAGGCCAAAATAGCAAGTGCACAGGCGGAAATTCAGTTTAAAGAAAGTGTATTACAGGCAGTAGGTGAAGTATCCAATATTCTAGCCAGTATGGCATCTTTAAAAGAGCAGGAAGAAATATCACGCGGCCTGGTTGCCCGCAATCAGGAGATGATTCGAAATGCCGATATTCTCTTTAAGAATGATATGGCAACGTATTTAGAGGTGATAGCAGCGCAGCAAAGTAAGTTGCAGGCCGAACTCGATAATGCAGCTATTAAGAGTCAAAGGCTCTACACCGAAGTCAATTTATACCGTGCCTTAGGAGGGGGTAGACATTAAAAGAATAGTACGTGGTAAGTCTATTATATCTGTTTAACGAGTGTCCTGAGCCCTAGCGCTTAGGACATTTTTAACAGTGAAAAGATAATTAAATTTTATTTAAACACAACAAAATCAAGTAATAAGTGTTTAACGATGTACTCTGGTAGCTTAAGACCAGAAAATCAATAATAACGAGAATTCTAATCCATTAATTTTAAATATCACTTAAATACAACAAAATGAAACAACAAGTGAATGAAGCAAAAGGTAAGCTGGGAATATTAATTCCGGGTTTGGGTGCAGTAGCCACCACATTGATCGCAGGTGTCGCAGGTATCAATAAGGGGTATTCAAAACCCATAGGTTCAGTATCACAATTGAGCCGCATTCGTTTAGGAAAACGTACAGAAGATAGAAATCCTTTGATTAAGGACTTCGTACCCTTGGCAAAATTAGAAGATATTGTGTTTGGAGGATGGGATGTATATGCCGATAATGTCTTTGAAGCAGCTTCAAAAGCACGTGTTTTAGAACCTTATCAATTGGAGCAAGTACGGGCGGAGTTGGAGCAAATTAAACCTATGAAGGCTGTTTTTGATCGTAATTTTGTTAAGAATCTCGATGGACAGCATATTAAAGAGGGACTTACACGAAGAGCTTTGGCCGATGCTGTACAAGCAGATATCCAGAACTTTAAAAAAGAAAATAACTGTGACCGTATCGTAGTACTTTGGTGTGGCTCAACTGAAAAATATATTGAAGGAAATGCTATTTTTGATAGTCTGAAAAATTTTGAAGATGCTTTGGATCAAAATGATCTGCGTATTCCACCTAGTATGATTTATGCATATGCAGCTTTAAAGCAGGGCGCACCTTATGTTAATGGCGCACCAAATTTAAGTTGTGACGTTCCTGCCATTGTGGAGTTAGCACAGTTGATGCAAGTAGCAATAGCGGGAAAAGATTTTAAAACAGGTCAGACTTTGATGAAAACAATTGTTGCTCCCGGTTTACAGGCTCGCGCATTAGGAGTTGAAGGCTGGTTCTCAACCAATATTTTAGGAAATAGAGATGGACTTGTATTAGACGATCCGGAAAATTTCAAAACAAAAGAAGTCTCCAAGCTAAGTGTGCTTGAAGAGATTTTGGATGCTAAGAAAAACCCAGAGTTGTACGGTAATCTATATCATAAAGTACGTATCAACTATTACCCGCCACATGGCGATAATAAAGAAAGCTGGGATAATATTGACATTTTTGGCTGGATGGGATACAAAATGCAGATAAAAATTAACTTTTTATGCCGTGATTCTATTCTGGCTGCGCCTGTCGCATTAGATCTAGCGTTATTTATAGATCTGGCACAGCGTGCAGGTATGTTCGGTATCCAAGAGTGGTTATCGTTCTATTTAAAATCTCCACAGACTGCTCCTGGATTACCTCCAGAGCACGATATTTTTAAACAGCTCATCAAGTTGCAAAACACGTTGCGCCATATGATGGGGGAAGATCTGATTACACACTTAGGTCTGGATTACTATCAAGAGCTAGTGGATAGCATGTAACGCATTATACAATTTACAACACCCTTGAAGTATTTTTAAATACTTTAAGGGTTTTATCAATTAAGATGGAGTACGCAATTATAGCTGCCGGTGAAGGGCAGCGATTAAAGAAGGAAGGATTTAAAAAAGCAAAGCCTTTGTTGCCTTTGTTAGGTGTTCCGATGATCGAGAGACTGATCAATATTTTTGCAGCGCAGGGGGCCAGATCTGTTTTCATTATTATCAACGGAAAGAATAAAGAATTACATAAGTTTTTGGTCAAACATGAATTTAAAATTCCTATTCATTTGTTGCTCAAAGATACCGTGAGTTCCTTACATAGTTTTGTTGCTCTGCAAGAAGCATTTCCCCATTGGGATTCCTGCTGTCTTACAACAACAGACACGGTGTTTGAACCGGATACCTTTGGCCAATATGTAGAGGCATTTCAACAGGGAGATATGGACGGATTATTTGCTGTTACTCCTTTTGTTGATGACGAAAGCCCTTTATATGTGACCGTAAATAGCGATAATAGAATTGTTTGTTTTTCAGATAACAAATATCCGCAGGCAGCATTCGTATCGGGTGGTATTTATTGTTTACGAAAGAAGGCCATGCAGGCTGCTGTTGAATCCTTAGCAGCAGGCAATCAGCGCATGCGAAATTATCAGCGATTCCTTATCGATAAAGGATTTATGATCAAAGCGTATCCTTTTGCCAAAATTATTGATGTGGATCATCTACATGACAGGGAGACGGCTGAATATTTTTTAATGGAGCAAAAGAGCCAATCATGAGAGTATACGCAATACTAAGGAAAAATGATTTCTCGCCAAATCATGTTAATAATGATACAGCAATTTTTCAAGCAGTAATCGGATTACTGGAAAAAGAAGGTGTCAATATCACCCAGGTAACAGAAGATGATTTTCTTTCTCTGAAAGGTTATCAAAAAGAACCCATTATCACAATGGGAAGATCCAAAGCATTAGTGCGTTATTTGCAAGAGCTGGAGCGTAATGGCGTTTTGATTATCAACTCATCATTTGGAATCCAGAGCTGCTATCGGACTATTATGACAGAAAAACTGTTAGAAAATGATGTGCCTTATCCAGCGAGTGTAGTTGTTAATACCCACGATGATATAGGAGACCTGTTTGATCATTATGGCTTACCGGGTATATGGATAAAAAGAGGTGATTTTCATGCCGTTCATAAGGAAGATGTCAGTTTTGTAAGCACTAAGGACGAAGCAAATAATATATTGGCAGAATATGCTTTGCGTGGTATTGATGACGCTGTCGTATCGCAACATTTATTTGGCGATTTGGTAAAGTTTTATGCAGTCTCTGGAACCGATTTTTTCTATTGGTTTCATCCTTATGATCTAAATCATCATAAATATGCCGCTTATGAGCAAATAAACGGTGCAACAGCACATTACCCTTTTGATAATGAGGCTTTGAAACAGGCAGCGGAACGAGCAGCTGAAGTTTTGGGAGTCACTATCTATGGTGGAGATGCTATCGTCCAAGCTGATGGAAGTTTTCATATTATAGATTTAAACGATTGGCCAAGCTTTGCGCCTTGCAGAGAGCAGGCCGCAGAAGCAATAGCCACTCATATTTTTGGAAAATTTTCTGAATTTATAGATCGGATGATCTTTAATGAAGAAGATAAAGATGATCGGAATTATGTCTAAATCAGAACATACATTATTTGAACAGTCACTCAAATCGAATGACACAGAAGAGCGAATCGATATTTGGTTCTACAGGCCGATAGGTTACCGTATCGCTAAGTTTTGTGCCCGAATAGGAGTGACACCCAATGCCGTGACGATCACCAGTATATTTTTTGGTGTAGGAGCCGGGATTCTGTTTTATTACGGTGATTTATGGATCAATATCATCGGCATGCTATTATTGGTATTTGCCAATTCTTTAGACAGTGCAGATGGACAGTTGGCCAGGATGACTGACAATAAAAGTCGGTTTGGAAGAATTTTAGATGGATTTGCAGGTGATTTCTGGTTTGCGGCCATTCATATTGCTTTATGTTTACGCTGTATGAATGAAGGTTGGTCTGCCTGGATTTGGGTACCAGGTGTTTTAGCTGGAGTATCCCATGTATTTCAATCAGCAATGGCTGACTATTATCGCAATGTCCATTTGTATTTTATAAAGGGAAAAGCAGGTAGTGAACTAGATAATTCGAAAGAGCTTCAGGCAGAGTTGGACAAAATGAGCTGGAAGAAAGACTTCTTTCAAAAATTCGTACTGAACGGTTATAAGAATTATACCACCATGCAGGAGAATTTTTCACCAAAACTGCAACAGTTATTGCAGATGGTTAAGAACAAGTATGCCGACCAGATGCCAGCATCATTTGTCAACGCATTTCGTATCCGTAACCGTCCATTGATGAAGTATACCAATATCGTACAGTTTAATACACGCGTACTGTTTTTGTTTCTATGGATCTTTTTTGATCAGGTCTGGTTATATTTCTTTTTTGACATGTTTATTTTAAATCCGATACTGATCTATATGTGTAAAAGACAGGAGCAAGTAAGTGCTCATTTCATCGATCAATTAGCGACAAATCAATATGATGAAAAACATATATAAGCTTATTTTCTTGATCATTGGAATAGCTACACTTGCTTATATGATTTTCAGTATTGGTCCAGTAAATATTTGGAACAATCTGTTGCAGACCGGGTGGTGGTTTGTGCCCATATTGCTAAGTTGGTTGGTGATCTATGTAATGAATGCTTTTGCTTTTAAATCAATCATTGAAGAACCGAACGTTCCTGAAACGAAACTGCCCTTTATCAAAATTCTACAGTTGACAGTAAGTGGCTACAGCATTAATTATGTTACACCCTTTGTCGCTTTAGGCGGCGAACCTTACCGGATCATGGAATTGAAACCACATTTGGGAGAAGCAAAAGCGAGCTCCTCGGTGTTGTTGTACGGTATGGTGCATATTTTATCGCATATTGTTTTTTGGCTGGTTTCCATCTTTTTGATTCTAGCAGTAGTGCCCTTAAGTGCGAGCATGCTGATCGTCTGTTTATTTATTTTATTCTTTGGACTCGGTATTTTTTGGTCCTTTTCAAAAATTTATAAACGGGGATTTACAGTCACCATCGTACGCTTTTTTCAAAAGATTCCATTTGTAGGTAAGTACGCACGTACATTTTATGAAGATAAAAAAACAGTACTCGAACATGTTGATCAGCAGATCCAAGATTTATATACACAGCGTAGACCACAATTTTTTGTAGCACTCTTTTGGGAATTTTTCGCTCGGGTTGTCGGTTGTGCCGAACTTTATTTTATTGGAGTAGCACTGGGACTCGATATGAGTGTGATTCAGGCTTTTATAGTTAGTTCAGGATCTTCGCTTTTCGCTAACCTGATCTTTTTTCTACCTATGCAATTGGGTACACGTGAAGGAGGATTGGCAATGGCAGTCACAAGTATTGGTTTCCCCGCATCGGTAGGTATATTTATGGGATTGGCAACCCGTATTCGTGAAATTATTTGGATTGGTATAGGGTTGATTTGGATGAGTATTGTCCGCAAAGATTATAAATTAAGATGATGAAAATAACAGGTATAAAGGGATTATTATTTGATTACGGCGGAACATTGGATACCAATGGAAGACATTGGGCAGCTGTTTTTTGGGAATATTATCAATTTTATGGAGTAGCGACCGATAAGTCAGGTTTCTACGATGCATATGTATATGCTGAACGAAAAATGGCTACAAATCCTATTATAAAGCCACTTTTTAATTTTAAAGATGTGCTTTTAGCTAAGATAACAGCACAATTTGAATATTTAAATATGACCTCTCAGGTAGATAGTGTCGGATTGCAAATTGTTAATGCCTGCAATAAACTAGTAGAAGATTGCCTTGATCACGTTAGGCCATTACTTGATACTTTATCGAAACAATATAAAATGGTGATGGTATCTAATTTTTATGGAAATCTGGAACATGTTTTAGAGCATTATCAGTTGCTGCATTATTTTGAGGCCGTTGTCGAATCTGCACGAGTTGGAGTACGTAAGCCTAACCCTGAAATCTATACTTTAGGTGTTTCAGCTTTAGGTATACCTGCAAATGCCTGTCTGGTGATTGGAGATTCCTATACCAAAGATATGGAACCGGGAAAAGTGAACGGTTGTCAAACACTTTGGTTGAATGGAGAAGGTTGGGAGGAACAACCGCTTCATTCAACTTCATCAGCAGACTATACCATAACAGATATAGCACAACTGAAGGAATTCTTGGTATAATTCCTTTTGTTGTATTTTGGAAATCTCCTTCACTGTTGGCTTTCTTGATTTCCGCCGACAGTGATTGGAGATTTTTATTTCGCTATTATTTTAAGTGCTGGTAAAGGATTGAATCCTTCGGCACGAATTGACCAATTTCCATCCTTAGGGAATCCAGGATTTTTTGAGGATGAACCATCCCAACCACCGGCCATCATGGCAATTGCAGTTAGTAATCCACCATTTGATGGAAAATAGGGAAATGGACCACCTGTGGCTAAACCATGCTGGTCAAATTGAAAATTATTACTAGGGTGTAGTAGCAAATCGATCGCCAGTTCCGGATAGCCACAACGAGCAGCAGCCATAGCTAGCATGGGAAAGTCCCATCCCCATGTGCGATCAAAGTTCCAGGTTTCCAACACTTTTTTAAGTGTACGTTTGAACGTTTCTGGATCTACACCATCTCCAGGAAGCATACCATAAGTACCAATTAGTCCAGGGTGTTCGTAATTATATTTTTCCCACATGTCTGGTATATTTTCATAAGTTTCATATAAGCCGTTTTTTTGAGGTAGGGGGGCGAGTTTATCCTGTACATTTTTCCATTTTTTATTTATTGGCATGCCAAGTCGCTCGCGCCACTGTTGTGCTAAGCGTAGTCCAGTACGCCAATAGCTTAATTCAAATGTCGGGTTTTTGGTTACTAATGGATCAGAATTTTCCGATACTAAGTATAGAGGAGGACCTAAATCAAATTGATTTTTTGTTTTGTCATACGAAGCATAATCTGCCATAAAATCTGCAGTTGCAAATACCACATCTCTCCATTTCGTTAATGTTTCCTTGTTCGTATGCAATCGGTAATCGAGTTCGGCAAAATAAATGGGATGGGGTTGTTGCCATACAAGTGTCACATGAATTAAGTCTGGCCATTCTCGATCGATATCACCAGTACACTTGGGCCAGCGTACTCCATGATATCCTTGATTGAGTGCCCTTTCTGTTGATGTTTTTAAAAAATTTTGATATGTCGAAAGACTTTTATCCCACAATGCCCATCTGTTCCAGAGCGCATAATGTACGCCATGCCACCAAATCATTTCAAAATGGAAACGACCAAACCAGCCATTATTGACCAGACCACTTTCTTGTGGAGGTAAAGAGCCCGACTCATTCAATCGCATCAGGTATTGCGATAATACAATTCTCCGTTCCAACTCTTTCCATCGCTGATCTTTGCTCTCAGATAGATCGATAGCAGCTCCAGAATTCCAGAATGCTTTCCATGATTTTTCACTTTCATCAAAAAGGTTTGAAGTGATGGGTATCTGAATATCGTTAGTTTGATTTGAATAGAAACAAGTGAAGGAAAGTTTTGCTGTATCTTTGGGTATAAGTTCAAAACGATGCATTTGTTTTGTCTTTATCATCTGAGCATCAGTCGCCCATTTAATGGAAGCGCTATAATGTGTGCTATTCATTGTACGGTCTATACGTACAGAATTTTTTTCTAAATTATGAAGTGTGGAGGTATGTTGATCACCGCCATCATATACACCTAGGTAATTCTCATATCCCTGTTCTATGGCATAAGGAAATGCAAAGAAAACGGCAAGTTGCCCCTTCCCGATAAGTGCACTTTCAATCGATACCCCAATTGCATCGCTATCGGGGTGACAAGCTGTTTTAACATGGACTGGTACACCTTCAAATACAAAACTGCTGCTAATGATTCCTGTCCAGAGATCAACTTCTTGATGGGGATATGAAATATCATTCTGATTTGCCAGTTTACCATCATTTCGAATTAGTTTGAAACCTATACGTCCTAAATTGAAACGATGCGGATTTGCTGCAAGCCAGTTGGATAGTTGTTCCTGTTTTGGATTTGGAAGATCGTAAGGAACATCTTTGCCATTGGTTTTGAGAGTAGTCTTTTTGAAGTCACTTTCCTTCATACCTTGTGGTAAAGAACTACTGTGCCAACTCCAGTTTGATAAAGTGTTAAATGGTACAAATGTTTGTAAACCGGTAATATCCACTGCAAAAGCAAATTCACCATTACCAACCTGTGCTGGACTCAATAGATCAAGTTTGTTGGTTACAATCCGATGTCTATCTACTACTGCTTTTCGATCAATAGCAATTTGTCCAGAGGTTTGATGTAGAAAAAAAGGTATACATAGTAAGCAAAAGAAGAATCTTTTCATTATAATCGGTTTTGGACAATAAGATAAGGAATAAAACCCATTCCATTGTTAATCCAGTATGAATAAAAGGCTGTAATTTCCAATTTTTATAAGTATGTATGTACAATCTAGTATTTATCCTTGCATATGTACGTACAAAGTTTTATTATTGTATTATAGATGAGACGCGTGATGCATATTAAGTGTAGTTAAATTTTAATTATACCTGCATGGCATCGATTGAAAAATCGATATTTATTTTAAATCTTGTCAAATAATTACCTTTTAAACCAGTGATGATTGTGTCTATTTTTAATTAAATATTGTCGTTATGATCCCATTTTTGAATTGGATCAGAAAGCAGATGTTTTTTTAAGAATAACCAATAAACTAAACAGTATGAATAAACGAAATAAATTTTTAGTAGCAACAGGATTATTTTTTCTTGCTTTTGGACAGGAGGCCTTAGCACAGCAAAATGTAATTTGGCAATTGGGTAAACCTGATGGTTCGAGTGCAGAATTTGCATTAGCACCAGGAGATTATAAGAATTTTTTGGCTCATGATATGGGATATGAAGACAGACAGGTGATCATTGGTCAAAGCCCGCTAAATACGGAATTTCCCTATGTTCTTCCAGGGCCCGCAAACGAGTGGGGGGGTACAGGGCCTACTTCAGGTTTACGGACTCATTTCCTTAATTTCTATTACGCTTTGGATAAAGCATCTGGCAATGAGCCTTATGTATTGGAAGTAGACCTTGTGAATTCGGATCCTAAAAATCATCCAACCTTGCAGCTATCTATTAATGGTCGAAATTATAATTATGATATTACTAATGGAGCCGGTACAGGACAACCTGGAGTTGGAGCTTTGGGGAAGAAGAAGCTCATCATAAAACCTGATCCGTCTGTAATTCGCGCAGGATATAACCATATCACTTTAACCGTTTTGAAAGGTGGATGGGTTGAATTTGATTCTTTTCGTTTGCTGGGGCCGGCAAATTCCAAATTGATCACAAATTATGATGCTTTGGTAAAGCAGATCAAGGTTGCTGATTTCGAATCTAATGGTCCTAAAGGACGTGTGCAGAATCTTTTGGTAGAGGTGCTTCGTCTAAAAAATGCCCAGCGTATCCGGGTTCTTATAGATGGTAAATCTGTCTATCAAGGAAGTTTAGACAAGGGCTTATCCATGCTAGAAGTTCCCCTTGATCCCGTAAAAAAACGAAAGCAAAGTATATGTGAAATTTACATCAATGATAAATTAACAGATCGTTTGCAGGTGACACGAGAACCGAAAAGACTTGGAGGTGCCTCCGACTATGTTAATACCATGATTGGTACAGCTCATTCGCGATGGATGATTGCCCCGGGACCCTGGATGCCATTTAGTATGGTGAAGATCAGTCCTGATAATCAAAATATTGGTTGGCAGGCAGGTTATGAACCCTCAATAGAATCGATCGGTGCCTTTAGTCATATCCATGAATGGACAATGGGAGGGTTAGGAACCTTTCCTACATCAGGAAAACTGCAGGTTAAGGTCGGAGATCAATACGACCCCGAATCAGGATATCGCTCACAGATTGATAAGACAACCGAACGTGCTCCATTAGGATCATATCACGTCAACTTGACCGATCACGATATCGATGTGGACATAACACAAACAACGCGAGCAAGTTTTCAACGTTATACTTTCAACAGATCCGATACAGGCCGGGTGATGATCGACCTCAAAGCTAACGGCGAGTATCCTTACCAGATTCTAGATTATAAACTAAAGAAAGTATCAGACACTAAGATCATTGGGTATAGCAGTCAGCTATCTGAAAATGTGTGGTCTACCGATGCAAAACAAGATTACATTGTTCATTTTGCAATCGAGTTTGATCGTCCCATTATCAACTTCGGAACATGGAAAGGTGACCAGGTCAGTTCTGGCCAAGATGGCGAAGGTAAGCAGGTGACAGAAGCCGGCATGTTTGTTGAATTTGATGTCAGGAAACAAAAAACAGTTCAATTGCGCACAGGCATATCCTATGTTAGTATCGAAAATGCCGAAGAGAATTTGCATCAGGAAATCACCCAACCTTTTCAATGGTCTTTCGATCAGGTTGTAGCACATCAACACGATGTCTGGAATGAGTTACTCGACCGCTTGGAAATCACCTCCGACGATTATTTGGAGAAAGAGAAATTCTACACCAATATGTACCGTGCACTTGCCAGTAGAAACACATTTAGCGATATTAACGGGCAATGGCGAGATTCACGTGAAGTAGTTCGTACACTCACGAACAAGAATGATCTGGCACTTGGATGTGACGCATTCTGGAATACCTTTTGGAATCTGAATCAATTTTGGAATTTGGTGACTCCTGAATGGTCAAACAAATGGGTTAAATCACAATTAGCGATGTACGATGCCGACGGCTGGTTAGCTAAGGGACCAGCAGGAATGGAGTATATACCAGTGATGGTTGCAGAACATGAAATTCCGCTGATCGTCGGAGCATATCAGATGGGAATTCGTGATTATGATGTAGAAAAGGCTTTTACAGCCGTTAAGAAAATGCAGATGACCAGCCCGCTGAAATTTGAAGGCGGATTTGCGGGCAATAGAGATCTAGATGTGTATTTAAAATATAAATATGTACCATCAGATCTGGGCCGTTTTTCCAATAGTTTAGAATATAGCTATGATGACTGGACGGTAGGTCAATTTGCCAAATCATTAAACAAAACTGACGATTATACATATTTTAATGACCGGGGAACCTGGTGGAAAAATGCAATCGATCCATCAACCGGCTATGCCCGGATGAAAGATTCAAAAGGCGAATGGTTAAAAGACTTTGATCCATTTAAATCTGGAGCAAACCATCATTACGTAGAAGGTAATGCATGGCAATTAACCTTCTTTGTCCCTCAGGATCTACCTGGGCTTTCCAAATGGATCGGTGAAGATGTGCTGTTAAAGCGATTGGAATGGGGATTTGGAGAAAGTGAAAAATGGCGTTATAATGGGCCAAATGATCAATACTGGGATTACCCCGTTGTACAAGGTAATCAGCAATCGATGCATTTTGCCTATATTTTTAATTACATGAACAAACCTTGGCTCACGCAAAAATATAGCCGTTCTATCGCCGAAAGGTATTATGGACAAGGCATTTCCAATGCCTATCTCGGTGATGAAGATCAAGGACAGATGAGTGCATGGTATATCATGACTGCAATCGGTTTATTCCAGATGGATGGAGGTACGCGAAGTAATCCGGTATATGAAATTGGAAGCCCCATGTTCAAAGAGATCAAAATTAAACTGGATAACCGATACGGTAGAGGAAAGCAATTCGTGATCAAAGCCAATAACAGCAGCAAAAAGAATATCTACGTGCAGGCCGCAACCCTGAATGGAAAGAAACTTGATACATTTTATTTTGATGCTTCCGAGCTTCTGAAAGGAGGAGAGCTTGTCCTAGAAATGGGATCTGAACCAAATAAACAGTGGGGGCTTATGCATCATTAAACCATTGATTCAGGTCGGTTATGTATAACCATCATTAAAAAGCTCATCTGCAATAAAATACAGATGAGCTTTTTAATGATGTGTTCATCCAATATATGGGATGCTATCATCAGCTACTATGCCGATAGGTAGCGCTTTTGCATCATCTATCGCTAAATCTGCAACATCGTTTAATGCTTTCAATCGATCAGCTTCATCAAAATTTTCAAGAGGTCCAATAAAACTACTTTGAATCGAAGTGATACCACAGTATTTCAGAATACCATTTTTCAATTGAATCAATCCACTGGATCCATAAACCTCTTTATAAGTTTTTAG